>Ga0255342_1005800_pt1 | contig 11633 bp, 9 predicted proteins | sample wastewater_treat_3_FD_192416 | JGI IMG/M metagenome (GOLD analysis project Ga0255342, IMG submission 192416) | Wastewater microbial communities from Lulu Island WWTP, Vancouver, Canada - plant14 | ecosystem: Engineered > WWTP > Wastewater > Unclassified | place: Canada: Vancouver, British...
AATTTCATCGCCATCCTTGACAAGCGCAATTGGGCCTCGCTCATAAGCTTCGGGAGCGATATGACCGATACAAGGACCCCGAGTTCCACCGGAAAAACGACCATCGGTAACTAAAGCGACATCATGGCTAAGCCCCATCCCAACAATAGCTGAAGTAGGAGCTAACATCTCTCTCATTCCAGGACCACCTTTGGGTCCCTCGTAGCGAATTACAATTACACTTCCCTTGGAAATTTTCCCCTTAGTAATATATTCCATTGCAGCCTCTTCGCTATCGAAGCAGATAGCCTTACCCCGAAAAACTTTCATGTCTGGACTGACACCAGATTGTTTAACAACTGCTCCTTCGGGAGCCAAAGAACCTTTCAGTACAGCAATGCCACCTTCTTGGGAATGAGGATTCTCTCGAGATCGAATAACTTCGTAATTAATATATTGAACAGAAGATTGGATTTCTCTAACCGAAAAACCACTAACGGTTGGATTATCTTCGATTAAATCTCCAAGAACTTTTTCGACGGCAGGAATTCCACCAGCGAAATGAAGATCTTCCATGAAAAACTCTCCAGCAGGGCGAAGGAGAACCAGATGGGGAACCTTCAAGGAAAGCTGGTTAAAGGTATCAAGATTGATTTCACTCAAACCTAACTCATTGGCTAAAGCTAATAGATGAAGCACTGTGTTGGTAGAGCCTCCTAAAGCTAAATCCATGGTAATAGCGTTTTTGATAGATACAGCATTGAGTATTACCCGGGAAGTCAAATTTTCCTTTATCAGTTGAACAATTTGCTTCCCACTTTCATAACTGATACGTCGCTTTTCAGCTAAAACCGCTAATGCCGTTCCACAACCGGGCAGACTCATTCCCATGGTTTCGGTCAAGCAAGCCATGGTGTTAGCAGTATAAAGCCCCTGACAGGATCCCCCACCAGGGCAAGCTTCAATTTCTAAGGCTTTTAATTCATTTTCATTGATTAGACCGGCATGGTATTTACCTACTGCCTCAAAGGTATCTCTAACGAAGGAAAGTTTTTTTCCCTGGTACCTGCCGGAAAGCATAGGTCCAGCAGTCACTACTAATGCCGGAAGGTTTAAACGGGCTGCTGCCATAAGCATTCCTGGTGTAATTTTATCGCAGTTGGTGAGTAATACCAAACCATCGAGAGCATGTCCTTTGGCGACTGCTTCAATACTATCAGCAATTACATCGCGGCTTGGTAAGGAATATCGCATACCTTCATGACCCATCGAAATGCCATCACAAATTCCTGGAACTCCAAAAATAAAGGGAGTTCCGCCTCCAGCTTCAATTCCTCTCTCGATAAAACGTTCTAATTCACGCATATGGATATGTCCAGGAACGAGATCAGAGTAGGAGCTGGCTATTCCAACAAAGGGTCTCTCCATTGCTGAGGGTGAGATCCCAGTAGAAAAAAACAAGGAACGATGTGGGCAACGATCGGGCCCGTTTTTAACTAATTCACTTTTCATAAAATTCCTCCTTCATCATAAGTAGTGGCAGTTAATCAGAACTTGGAAAATGAGGGAAAATTGGGATAATAAAAAACCCCTCGTCCTTCCAGGGACGAGGGGTTTTACGAACTTCCCCGCGGTACCACCCATTTTGCCGGTATATCGGCCAACTCATTTCAGATACGGGTATTAAACCTATACCATCCTCTATAACGGGAGTTCCCGACCCGGCTTAATAGATTTTCGTTCAGCCTGCAACTCCAGGGTGAGTTTCGGTATTTCAGATAGGTGCTTACTTTCAGCAAGTGGTAAGCTCTCTGTGACCCCTTCAATACCTACTGAGCCCCTTCACAGTTTTTGCCTGCTTAGAGAGAATTGCAACCCTAAGTCATTCTGTAAAAGCAGTAGAAATATATCATACTCGAGATGAAAATGCAAGGAAATTATCGATAATTAAAAAAAAGATTAATTTTCCCCCTCGATTAGGATGGAAATAGGTACATTACAAAAATAATAACTCTATGCCTTGCAGTCTAGAACAAAGAGAATTATAATTATCATGTAAGTGATAATGATTATCATTATAAATTGGTGGAGAAATGCCTAATAAAGAGTGGCAAAAAGCTTTAGGGAAACAAAATAAAAAACTTACCTCATCAAGATTGGCCATAATTGAGGTATTTGAAGAAAATCGAAAACATCTTTCCGCTGAAGAAGTTCATGATTTTTTGAAAAAAAATAATCAAAAAGTTGGGATTGCCACAATTTATCGTAATCTTGATTTATTAACTCGAATTGGGATTTTGCATCGGGTTAATTTTGGTGATGGGAAAGACCACTTTGAAATGACTCGTAGACCGATTCATCATCATCATCTGGTTTGCAACAAATGCGGGAAAGTTGTTGATTACAGCGAAATAATAGGAGAAGGAGAGTTTGTTTCTTACTTAGAGAAAGAACTAAACAAACGATATGGATTTAAAATTGAATCTCACCAAATTTATTTTTATGGATTATGTGATGAATGTCGATGATATTTAGGGTTAAGGGGGGATGATTTATTTGGTCCTAAAAAGATGTATAACTACTAAATCAACCGATTCGAATGCTACCTTAATTGATATGCTTCCTGGACAAACTGGAATAATTACCGAGATTGATCAGGGTCATGGATTGGCGAGAAAGCTTTGGGCGATGGGTATCATACCTGGTAAAAAAGTGGTCAAAGTGAGTCAGATTATAGGTGGTGGGCCAATTGTAATCCGCATCGATGCTCAAGAACTTGCATTAGGGCGTGGTGTAGCAAATAGGATTAAAGTTAAAATAGAGAAATGAAGAAAGTCGTTTTGGTTGGTAATCCGAATGTAGGGAAGAGCGTTTTTTTCACTCGGTTAAGTGGAATATATGCTATTTCTTCCAACTATCCTGGGACAACAGTTGAGATTTCTCGAAGTCAAATAAGTCGTGAAGGGGTAAAGTTTGAGCTGATTGATGCACCCGGGACTTATGCTTTAGAAGCCGATGCTGAAGCCGAGAGAATTGCTGGAAAGCTAATTGACGAAGCTGATATAGTTATCAATGTAATTGATGCTGGTAACCTCGAGCGGAACCTTTATCTCACTTTTGAACTTTTAGAAAAGAAAAAACCAATGGTGATTGCTCTTAATATGTGGGATGAGGTTCAAAAAAGAGGGATTAAAATTGACCTACAAGCCCTGGCTAAAATTTTAGGTGTACCGGTTATTCCAGTGGTAGCGACCACTGGAGAGGGTATGAAAAAAGTCATTCAAGCTCTTGACCAAGCCAAGGTGCCAATTTTTGTTCCAAGCTCTCACCAGGAAAGATGGCGTGAAATTGGTCAGGTTATTCAGGCAGTACAATCTTTTTCATACCAAAAACCAACTTGGACCGATCGCCTCAAAGAAGCAACACTTTCACCCTTTAGTGGGTTTCTTATTGGTTTGGGAGTTTTATGTGGAGTTTTTTGGGCAGTCAGGCAGATTGGTGAAGGACTTATTAATTATATTCTTGACCCTTTCTTTTATCGGTTATATCATCCTCTTCTGGTGAATCTTGATAGGTATTTGTCTTTTTCTCCTTTTTTAAGGACTATTTTAATTGGTCATTTGGTCGACGGAAAAATCGATTTTGAACAATCGCTTGGATTGCTTTCAACCGGAATTTATATTGAATTGGGAGTTGTTCTCCCCTATATTGTTGCCTTTTATTTTATTCTTGGGTTATTGGAAGATACTGGCTATCTTCCTCGATTGGCAGTTTTATTAGATGGATTTTTCCACCACGTTGGTTTGCACGGTTACGCCATAGTTCCTACCTTATTGGGCTTGGGTTGTAATGTACCAGGGATAATGTCTACCAGAGTATTAGAAAGCAAAACTGAACGATTTATCGTATCGATATTAATTTCGATTGCTATTCCTTGCGCTTCTCAACAAGCACTTATTTTTGGAGTATTAGGAAAGTATGGCATTATACCAGTTGTGTTAGTTTATTTTATCCTTTTTCTGGTATGGATTATTTTGGGAATTATAATGAAATATACAGTAAAAGGTTATCGACCAGCTCTAATTCTGGAAATTCCTCCTTATCGTCTTCCCTATTGGAAAACTCTGCTTCCGAAACTTTGGTTACGGGTGAAAGGATTCTTAAAGGAAGCACTCCCCATTGTTTCTTTAGGAATTATCATGGTTAATCTTTTATTTATGACCAATCTTTTCCCTTACATTGCCCAAGTTATCGGTCCTTTTTTTCAGAAGTATTTGGGTCTTCCCAGTGAAGTTTCCTTAGTGTTAGTACTTGGTTTTCTTCGAAAAGATATAGCAATGGGTTTACTTGCACCCCTCCAGCTCACGGTTAAGCAGTTGATTATCTCATCGGTAATGTTAGCAATGTTTTTTCCTTGCGTGGCAACTTTTATGGTGATTTTAAAAGAGCTCGGAGCCAAAAAACTTATACAAGGTACAATAATTATGCTTTTTACCTCTACTATTACTGGATTAATCTTGAATTTGGTTTTATAATTTGACAGCTATAAAAAGTATAAGATTTATTTTTTCCACTTTATAGAATCTTTAAGAGAAGTTAGCAAATTTTAAAAAGAATTGGTTATTTGATGTGAATGAAGAGTTCATTCTTGTTTTACAACAGTTTTCCCATCCAGTATTTGATGTTATTTTCCGGTTTTTTTCTTTTTTAGGATCGGAATTATTTTATTTATTTTTTCTTTCCTTTGTCTATTTATGTTTGGACAAGAAAACAGCTATTCGACTTGGTATAGTAATCTTTTTTTCGATGTATATTAATTTTACTTTAAAAGAGTTTTTTAATCTTCCTCGTCCTCAGCATCCAAATATCCGAGTGTTAGAAATAACTGAGGGGAAATCTTTTCCCAGCGGTCATGCTCAATCAGTTACTACTGTCACCTTTTTTTTAGCTTGGTCATTTCCAAAGAAAATTTATTTTCTTTTAGCAGTTATTATTAGCTCTTTGGTTTCAATTTCAAGAATATATTTAGGAGTTCACTATCCACGTGATGTTATCGTTGGGGCTGCTTTAGGTTTTGTTATTGCTCTTTTTTTCTGGTATCTGTTTTATCAAGTTGAACGTTTAAAAATAAAGTTTATACCAATAAGAGAGTTTTTCTTATCATTGCTTTTGGGGGGATTGTTGTTCTATTTTTCTTCCGATCCTTTGTCGGCTCGTGTTTCGGGATCTCTAATTGGTATATTTTGTGGTGTTATTCTTGAGAAATCCCTAATTAACTTTGTTCTACCCTCGAGCTTTAAAAATCGTTTGGTACATTATGGATTAGGTATGATTACGGTAATTGCTCTTTACCTTGGAATGAAAGCGATTTTTCCTATTTCACTTTTAGGATATTTTTTACGATATTTTATTCTCAATTTTTGGATTGTATTCATTATACCTTTGATATTTTATAAAACTTTAAAATATAAGAGAGAATAAATCCTTATATAAATAAGCTAAACTTTCAGAGTATTTATATTTATGTGGTGATAGAAAGTGGTAGGAAGGTCTATTCGGAGCCAAAGGAGGTAATAAGAAAAAATGAATTCTGTTGAAAAACTTGAAAACCAACTTGATAATTTTAATTTCTCGGAAAGGAAAAAGACTTTTTTGGAGCTCAAAGCGCAGGTTGACCAGAAAAATATTTTTTTACCCAGCCCTTCCCCCAAGGTAAACCTCCACTTTCATACCTTTTTTTCCTTTAATGCTTACGGTTATTCCCCTCTTCACATTATATGGAGAGCTCGAAAAGAAGGTTTAGCCATGGCTGGTAGTGTTGATTTTGATGTTTTAGATGCTATGGAAGAGTTCCTTTGGGGTGGATTTGAAATAAACTTGCCAGTATCTAGTGGCATTGAAACTCGGATTTATCTTCCAGAATTTCACGATCGGGAGCTTAGTTCTCCTAAAGAACCTGGTGTTGCTTATTTTATGGGAAACGGTTTTACCCGACTTCCAGAATCAGGAACGAAGGCCGAAAAAACTCTGAGTTATTTGAAAGAAATAGCCCAGAAAAGGAATAGAAACATTTTAAAAAAGGTTAATTTATATTTACAATTCGTTACTATCGATTTGGAAAAAGAAGTTCTTCCTCTAACACCTTCGGGAAATCCAACTGAACGCCATTTAGTTATGGCTTATGTTTTAAAAGCCGATCAGGTGTTTTCCGAGCGAAAGGAACTAATAAAATTTTGGTCGGAAAAATTAGAAGTCCTTCCTGAGAAAGTAGAAGATTTATTAAACTGTAAACCTGATTTCTATGATTTCATTCGTTCTAAATTGATGAAATATGGGGGTGTAGGGTACGTCAAACCCGATGTTGGAGATTTCCCTCCAATTGAACAAGTAACTGATATGATTTTGGATTTAGGAGCGATTCCCTCTTTTTCCTGGCTTGATGGTACTCGGAGCGGAGAAAAGGATCCAAAAGAATTACTGGATTTCTGTGAAGCCAAAGGCATTGAAACTTTGTTTATCGTTCCCGATCGAAATTGGGATCTCCCCGATCAAGAAGAAAGCCAGCTGAAACTTGCCAAGCTCTATGAAATTGTTGAAGAAGCCAAAAGTAGGGAATTTCCTATTTTTGTGGGAACAGAATTGAATAAATTTGGACAAAAATTTGTTGATGAATTTGACTCTCCAGCTCTTGCTCCATTAACCCCTTATTTTTTAAGAAGTGCTTGGATACTTTGGGGTCATATGGTTATGGAGAAATCTTCACAACGTGGATATACTAGTGAGTGGGCAAAAAAGTCTTTTCGAGACCGAAAAACAAAAAACCAATTCTACTATCAACTTGGTCAAACAATTCCTGCGGATAGAGCACAATTAGAAAAAGTAAGTTCCCTTTCAACTGAGGATCTCAAAAGACGATGGGCATGATATTAGTTGTAACTCCTAATCCATGTATTGATAAAACGCTTTTTGTTGAAAACATTCATCCGCAACCCAAAATCAAGGTGGAAAAAGTTAAGGAAATTGCCGGTGGGAAGGGATCTAATGTAAGTCGAGTGTTACATACACTTGGAGTGAAAACCGGACATTTTGTTGTATTAGGAGGATATAACGGTCATCAAGTAAAAAGCTTAATGGAATCAGATGGAGTATTTACTTATCCTGCCTGGGTATCTCAACCAACCCGAGTTGTTACGACGGTTGTCGATCGCAATTGGCAACAAGTAGCATATTTTGAACCGGGACCGGTTATTTCCTCTCAAGAAATGGATCAAATTTTATTAACCTTTGAAAAAGTTATTCCATCAGCAGAGTTAATTGTGTTTTGTGGAAGTGTTTCCGACCCTAGTGCTCATTCAATTTACTATCGGATGATTAAGACAGCAAAAGAGAAAAGTATAAAAACCATTATTGACAGCCGGGGCATACCGTTGATTGAGGCTTTAAAAGCCAAACCCTGGATGGTGAAAATGAACTGTGAAGAAGCCGAAGAAACCTGGGGGAAGAAAATTAATAGGAAAGAAGATTATCACAATTTCTATGAATTTCTTAAAAAAAGTGGAATTGAATATCTTATTCTCACTTTTGGAGAGAAAGGAGCTTGGTTTCGAGGAGAAGGAATAACTTGGTTTGGTTATTCCCCAAAAGTAATTTCGATTAATCCGGTAGGTTCGGGAGATTCTTTTTTGGCCGCATTTATATTTGGGCTTGTCCATGGCAAAGAATGGAATGAATGTTTAAGACTAGGCCTTGCCGCCGGCGCAGCTAATGCCCAGACCTGGGATGCTGCAATGGTAACCTGGGATGATATCCAACTTCTTTTACCTGAGGTAAGTGTTGAAACCGGAGACAGTTTTTTTCTCTCTTTTAAAGAAAATTAAAAGAAATACAAAAAGAAATTAAATAAGGTATACCTTGATGTATAGATGATAATAATTTATAAGTATCTAAAATTATTAGACTAAAATGGAACTTTTTGAAGATAGGCATAATATTTAAAAATAATTGAGATTCTGATAGTAATTGGCAATAAATAGCAGCGTATGATATAAGAAGAGTTTAAAAGATTTAGAATAGGTAAATTTTTGAAAAATATAAAAGATCTTTCCCCTCCTTGCATTTATGGGGGGCCGACACCAAAATCGGCCCCCCATAAATGTTTATAGGCCTAGTCAAAGTAGGGTTAGAATTTTTTGGTTGAAGTCAATCAACTGAAAAGAATGGAAATATTTATCCATAGCTTTTTCTATAGTTGAAGTGACAATATTTGCCGCTTGATAGCCATTGTATTTTAAATTTTGGTATAGACGAAATCGAGCCTTTACCACTTCTGGTGAAGACCATATATAGCGGCAGCCAGTTTTGGTCAACCAAGTTCTCCTTTCAGGAGTTAATGAAAAGAAATCAACCCCCTTTTCTTTTTCTAAAAGCCATTTTTCCCAACGTCTACTTTGATAAACCGCCTGTTCTAAGCTATTTATTAAATTGGATTTTATGGCAATACTCCCATTTTTATCAAGGTGATTTTCGATGTTTTCACACCTAAGAAGTGCATTGTATTCTTCTTCGGTAAATTCAGGACCTACGTTGGCTCCCCCCATGCCTGATTGAGGATAGTCAGCAGGATTTTCAACATAATCGGTATAATGTCCTTTAATAAATGATCCATAGGTTTCAGCTATTTGAACCAATTGATGAGCTACTTGAGGATCGAAGGTTGTGGTATGAAGATCGGTTCCTACTTTTCCTACAACAAAAATTGGCCATACCTCTGATAAGCCTCGACTTTGAAGTTGACTCTTTAAGCCTTTGAGAAAATTTTCAAAAACCATTAGATCGGCAAGACCCCCATGGACTTCTTCAGTACCTACTTCATAAGATATTGGTGGAAATTGATGGTTTCGACGAAAGATCTCGGCATGTTCGATTAATTCCACTGTTCTTGTGATTACTATATCTATTGGTAAAATTGAACCAGGGGGAAGGGTTTTATCCACGGTGGGATCAACATGGATTAAATCGTAACCAGCTTCAATGGCAGCTTCGAAAGATTTTTTTATCCAATCCAGGCATTTTCTTAACGGCCAATTTTCCTGGCTTTGTATATCTTTCAACCAAGGACCACCATGATCAACAGCAATAATAATTGGCCCATTATAATCAATAGTTTCTGCTTCAAGCTTTACCATTTTTACAAATTCAAACTGATTCATTCCGGTATATCCACCATCTAAATCAACCTGATTAAGAGTGGCGGCGAACTTTATTGGAGCATTTGCCCTTTGAGCTGCTCTGAGGGCAGCTTTAATGACTGTCTCCGAATTAGGACAGGCAGCAAAAAGTGTCCGGGGGACGTTCTCTAATCGACTTAATTCCCACATCTTCCTCATCAGTAAATCACAGGTTGGTATTCCGAGCTTTTTTGCTTGATTACGAATCGGGCTATTGTCAATATATTTACGATCTAGCATAAAATATCCTCCTTTTTAGATTAACAATTGAATTCTGGCAAAATCATAAATTTATTCAAAGCAATTAACCCCGATGCATAGTTTATCATTCAATTTAAACGTGGTGTGAATATCTTTAGATCTTCATAAAAACCTTAACCGAATTATATCTTTCCTCAATTTTCAAAGAAAAAATTTATAAAATGAATAGCAACTTTTTGAAATAATGTTAGATTACTAATATTTTTCGATTATACTACTGTTGCCTACCTAAAATTGATTAATGTTTTCCATTAGGTGATAAAATTATAAAAGAAAGATGGGGGATCTCTTTTAGGTTAACATGATACCACCTGAATGGATTCGAGTTCGTTACCCAAGTAGTAATACATATCAAAAGACAATTCAACTCCTTGATGATTTGAAATTACACACTGTTTGTCAAGGAGCCAGATGGGGTATGAAATGAACTATGTGGGACTATACTGAAAAAGTTAAAGATCACTTTCTTCATCCTCGAAATGTGGGAGAAATTGCAAACCCCGATGCTGTGGGTATTGTTGGGAATATTATTTGTGGTGATGCTTTAAAGCTTACCCTTAGGGTAGATAGGAAAACCAATCGAATAATTGATGCTAAATTTCAAACCTTTGGTTGTGCTTCAGCAATTGCTAGCTCTTCGGTTTTAACCGAATTATTAAAAGGAAAGACTATTGAAGAAGCTCAAAAGATAAGTAATCAAGATATTGCGGATTATTTGGGAGGACTTCCAGAAGAGAAAATGCACTGTTCGGTGATGGGGCGGGAAGCCTTGGAAGAAGCAATAAAAAATTATAAAGGAGAAACTCAACCTCTCGAACCTCAAGGGAAAATTGTCTGTAAATGTTTTAATGTTTCAGAAGAAAAAATCCGTAAGGTTGCTAAAGAAAACCATCTTACTACAGTCGAAGAAATTACAAATTTTACCAAAGCCGGTGGTGCTTGTAATTCCTGCATTGGGGAGATTGAAGCCATTCTTAAGGATGTTTGGTCAATTAAGGAACCAAAAAAAGTTGAAACAAGGTCTCCAAAGAAACTCACCAATTTACAAAAAATTGCTCTAATCCAAGACATTCTGGAAAGAGAAATCCGACCAAGACTGCAAGCCGATGGCGGGGATATCGAGTTAATCGATATTGAGGGAAATATAGTTGTAGTAGGTTTTCGGGCTATGTGTGTTTCTTGCCCTATGGGTGGAGTAACTCTTAAAAGTATCGAGGACAAACTTAAGGAAGTTGTTGGCGAAGAAATAATGGTGGTTGAAAGATGAACATTCTTTATTTCGATAATAATGCTACAACTCAAGTTGCCCAAGAAGTATTAGATAGCATGTTTCCATATTTTCGAGAATATTATGGGAATCCATCAAGTATGCATACCTTCGGAGGGCAGCTTTATCATAAGATAGAAGAAGCTCGGGAACAGGTTGCAGCGTTAATTGGAGCAGAGCCAGATGAAATCATCTTTACTAGTTGCGGAACCGAAAGTAATAATACCGCACTAATGAGTGCTATCGAAACCAATCCAACAAAAAGGCACATTATTACAACTAAAGTTGAGCACCCAGCTGTTCTAAACTTTTGTAAACATTTAGGTCGTAAGGGATATCATGTGACCTATTTGCCAGTTGACAGTAAGGGAAGGTTGGATTTAGAGTCACTGGTGCAAGCTATCGATGATAATATTGCAGTGGTTTCCATTATGTATGCCAACAATGAAACTGGGGTTATTTTCCCCATTGAGAAAATTGGTCAAATTCTTCGAGAAAGAAAAGTGATTTTTCATACTGATGCCGTTCAAGTTGTAGGTAAAAAACCTGTAAATGTAAAAGAGCTTCCTGTTGATATGCTTACGCTTTCTGGGCACAAAATCCACGCCCCGAAGGGAATTGGAGCTTTATATATACGGAAAGGTACACGATTTTACCCCTATATAATTGGTGGCCATCAGGAAGGTGGGCGTCGGGCGGGGACGGAAAACGTTGCTTTCATTATTGGTTTGGGGAAAGCATGTGAGTTAGCAGCAAAGAACTTAAAAAAAGAAGTTGTTTATCTAAATCGGCTAAGAGATAAATTAGAAAGTGGTTTATTAAATAATTGCCCAGATACCAGTATCAATGGTGATCGAGAAAACCGACTTCCGAATACTTCAAATATGAGCTTCGAATAC
>Ga0255342_1005816_pt1 | contig 11607 bp, 10 predicted proteins | sample wastewater_treat_3_FD_192416 | JGI IMG/M metagenome (GOLD analysis project Ga0255342, IMG submission 192416) | Wastewater microbial communities from Lulu Island WWTP, Vancouver, Canada - plant14 | ecosystem: Engineered > WWTP > Wastewater > Unclassified | place: Canada: Vancouver, British...
TGCCTGCTATTCGCCGGACAACCTCGTGCGGAAGATACCGACCGCATCAACGGGAAACGCGGCCGAAAGCGCGGCTTTTTTTGAACGCTATGCAGATCCGAAGTATCGCATCCTGCTTGGGCACGAGCCGACCGCGCCTTTTGGCGGGAACGGCATTCGCGAGGTGATTCACGGCGTGGAGTTCGTCGAACCCGTCCGATGGGGCGGCGGGCGACGGATCTTCGCGAAGGATCCCGGCTGCCGCGGAAAAGCGTGCAACGACATCGAGAACCAGAAATCCCTGATCCTTGAACGGGCGCAGCAGATCATGGCGCAGCCGGGCGGCAAAGAGAAAATCTATCTCGAAGCCAGTGGAAACGTCTGTGAAGCCGCCGTGAGGGCCTATCGGGAGCGTCCGGACCTCTTTCGCGCGCTGGCGGTGAGCGACGTGCCAGCGACGTGGCGCGGCGTAAAGGGCGGCGACGTGTGGCAATACGTCGTCGAAGGCGAGCGGATGCGGGAGATTGTCGAGGAAGGGGAGTACGTGCGCACGCTCGGTGACGTTTTCAAGACCGCCGAGGGCGCGACGGTTGATCCGGTGAGTGGAGACCTGTTCTTCAGCGATTTCATGTCGGACGAGATCCTGCGCTGGAACGAGGCGGACGGCGTCAGGCTCTTCAAGAGACCAGCAGGACATGTCAACGGCATGCTGTTCCGGAAAGACGGAACATTGCTGGCCTGCTCGATGGGCGAGAATGAACTGCAACTGCTGAATCGCGACGGCACGGTCCGGAAGGTGCTGGCCAAGGGCTTCGGCGGCCGGGACTTCAACGGGCCGAACGACGTGTGGGAGCGCCCTGACGGATCGGGATGGTATTTTACCGATCCCTTCTATCGGTGGAAGGAGTGGTCGAAATACGTGCAACCGCCGATGGACACGAAGCAGGTCTATTATGTGACCGCAAACGGTGAAGTGATCCGCGTGACCGACGACCTCGTGGAACCGAACGGCATCACGGGAGCGCCGGACGGCAAGACGCTCTACGTGGCCGACCACCGCGGTAAGAAATGCTGGGCGTATTCCATCGGCGAGAACGGACGTCTCTCGGACAAGCGTCTTTTCTGCGACATAGGGTTCGGAACCGACGGCATGACGATCGATGCGGACGGACGACTGTACATGACGGCGGAAGACATCAACGTGTGGGACCGGAACGGCGAGAAGCTCGGCGTCATCAGGATTCCGGAGTTCTGGTGCGGGAACTGCTGCATCGGCGGGCCGGACAAGAACATCCTGTATGTTTGCGGCAAGAGAGGCGTCTATTCAATCAAGCTCAAGGTCAGAGGCGTGAGAGGGTTCGCCAAATAGCGAACACCTGTCGTCCGCTCTCACAGAGAAGAGGATGATGGTATTGAATGTAATCGGTTGGTGACAGGGGGGCATGCAAGTCGAGCGCGTGTTTTGTGTGTACGCAGTCGGGAGCAAGATTTTCGTACATCCCTGTCACCAACCGGTTACAAAAAAAATGGTTACAAAAAAAGGTTACAGATTGTCCGTCGAATCCGCTTGTTTTTGGAGGGCTGTGCCCCGTATACTCTGCTGGCATGTTTTCCTTGTCTAACAAAAGCGAGCGGGGGGAGTGAATATGGACGACGTTCTGAACGTCGTTTTGGTAGGCAATCCCAACGCCGGCAAGACCACGCTGTTCAATCTGCTCACGGGGGCGCATGAGCGCACGGGCAATTGGACCGGCGTGACGGTCGAGAGCGCGCATGCCAATTTTACGCTCAATGGTCGTGCGTACCGCATTGCCGATCTGCCGGGCATCTATTCCTTTTCGCCGGATACCGAGGACGAGCGGGTCGCCCGCGATTATCTGATTCGTAACCGTCCTTCTGCGGTCATCAACATTGTCGATGCTTCGAATCTCGAACGCGGCCTTTATCTTACCTCCCAACTGCTGGATATGCGCGTGCCACTGGTGGTGGCGCTCAATCAGGTGGACGTGGCTGAACGGCACGGGATCAAGGTGGATGCGCGGCATCTGGCGCAGCATCTGGGTTGTCCGGTCGTGCCGATGGTTGCTTCGCGCGGCGAGGGACTGGAGGAGTTGCGCGCGGCGGTGGCGGAGGTTGCGTCCGAACGCCGCCTGCCTGCGGCGCATGTGGCGTATGGTGAGGCGGAGCCCTCGGTGCAGCGCTTGCAGGTATGCCTAATCGTGGCGGCGGATGATGCGGGTGTGGATTCGCGGTGGCTGGCGATCAAGCTACTGGAACGCGATCCGTGCGCACGCGAGTTGACGGGCGGTCTGTTCGACGCGATCGTGGAGGAAGAGAATGCGCGGTTGACGCGGCATACCGGGCAGCGGCCGGAAACTGCGGTGATGGATGCGCGGCTGGGCTTTATCCGCGGGCTCGCGCGCGACGTGGTGTGCCGCCGGGACGAGATGCGGCGGCGTTTTTCCGATATGGCCGACCGCGTGCTGCTGAGCCGTCCGGTCGGCATCCCCGCATTTCTGGGTGTGATGTTCATCGTCTTCTGGCTCACCGTGCGGCTGACGCAGCCCTTGGTCGATTTTTTTGACAGCGTGTGCAGCGCGTTGCTGATCAACCAGACGCGGGTCTGGCTGGCCGCGCGCGGCGCACCGGAGATTTTAATCACGCTGCTTGCCGACGGTGCCGGTGCTGGTTTGACGACGGTCGCGACCTTCATGCCGCCGATCTGCATGATCTTCTTCTGCCTGACATTGCTGGAAGAATCGGGTTACATGGCGCGCGCGGCGTTCATCATGGATCGTTTTCTCAATGGCATCGGCCTGCCGGGCAAAGCGTTCATCCCGTTGCTGGTCGGATTCGGCTGCACGGTACCGGCCTTGATGGCGACGCGCACATTGGAGCAACGGCGCGCTCGCGTGCTGACGATGCTGATCGCGCCCTTTATGTCATGCGGCGCGCGGATGCCGGTCTATGCGATTTTCGCGATGGCCTTTTTCCAGCGTTCGGGCAATCTGGTGATCTTCGCACTCTATCTGATCGGCGGCATACTCGCGATTTTATCGGGTCTTGTGTTGCATCGTACCTTGCTGAAGGGCGAGGCGGCGGCTTTCGTGATGGAACTGCCGCCGTATCATGTGCCCGCGCTGCGCGGCTGTCTGGAGCATGTGTGGGTCAATCTCAAAAGTTTTCTCACGCGCGCCGGCCAAGTGATCGTCCTGATCGCGCTGTTGCTGAGCCTCGGCAATGCATTGCTTGACCGGGTGAGCGGCGACGCGGAACGTGCCGCCGAATGGCGCACGTCTGCCGCACGCGCGATGACGGTGACGCTGCGGCCGATGGGCGTGTCGGAAGAAAACTGGCCGGCCGCCGCCGGACTGCTGGCGGGGCTGATGGCCAAGGAGGCGATTGTGGGGACGCTGGAGGTGCTCTATGCGCATGAGGATGACGCGCATGACGATGCTCCGTTCGAACTCGGTCAAGCGCTCAGGGACGCCGTCAAACAACTGGTCGCCGCCTACAAATCCGGCGGCGGTGTGGTAGCGGCGGGCTGCGCAGCACAGCAAGCATGCACGGAGCAACAGGAGCGCGCGGTGCATGGCGGCGGCCTGCTCAATGCGTTGCGCGACCATTTCGACAGCCGCGCTGCGGCTTTCGCCTACCTCTTGTTTGTGCTGGTCTATTCGCCGTGTCTGGCAACGTTGATCGTGTTGGCGCGTGAGGCGGGCTGGCGCTGGATGCTTTTCGCAGTGGCCTACCAGACGTTGCTGGCATGGATGGTGGCGACGGTGTATTATCAGTTTGCTACCTTCGCGGAAGCGCCGTTGCGCGCGATGCTCTGGGTGGGCGGCGTGACCGTCGCCGCGATGTGTGGGTATGGCCTGATGCGAACTGTTGGAAAGCGGGTGGTCGTATGAGCCATCGTGACGAGGATCTCCAGCCGACATCGCCGATCGGGCGCTGTCTCGTGGATCTTACGGATGGCGAATGCGGAACCATCCGCGTGAACCATGACCGCAAGTCCGCCGAAATGGGACTCTATCCCGGAGTCCGCGTGCGGATGTTCCGCAACCGCAAACACGAGCGTTCACTGGTGATCTGTGCCGGCGAGGCACGTTTTCTTGTGTCGCGGGCGATTGCGAAAAAGGTGGAGTTGGAAGGATAGTGTTCAGCAAGTACAAGGAGGCAAGTGATAAAATGAAACGAGCATGGATGATGATGGTCGTGGCGCTGGCAGTATTGGCCGGCAAGAGCGAAGAGGTCAAGAGCTATGTGCTGATCAAGGAGAGCGCAGACAAGCAGGATGTGTTTCTGCGGGAGGCGGCGGACTTTCTGGAAAAAGCCGGTCACTTTTATCTCGCGACCTGCGATCAGGATGGTGCGCGCGTCCGCCCGATCAAGTACACCTTTGTGATTGATAACAAGCTGGTGCTGGTCACCTCGAAAAAAAAGGAGATGTACGCGCAGATCCAAAAGAACCCCAAAGTCGAGATTGCACGTACGGCGACCGACGGCAGCGCGTATTTACGCTACAAGGGAACCGCCGAACTGTGCACGGATGAGGCGGTCAAGGCGAAGATCGTCGGGGATTACCCCTTCTTCGCGAAAAACTTCAAGGAGAACCTCGTGATCTTCGCGATCGCGCCGGAGATGGCCGGTATCTTCCCGATGAAGGGCGGTCAGGCTAAGACCAAGGTGTTCAGCGCGGCGGCGCGTTAAAGCGGACGCCACGCCCGACTGTCGCGGGCCAGAAGATCTGCGGCGGCTGCGGGGCCATCTGAGCCTGCGGCATAGGGGTGTAGCGGGCAACGCTCCGGGTGATCGCTCCAAGTCTCAAGGACCGGCGTGAAAAGTTGCCAGGCTGCCGTGATCGTCTCATTGCGGACGAAGAGCGTGTGGTCGTGCAGCATGGCGTCCAAGAGCAACCGCGCATAGGCGTCAGGGGCATCCAACTCATCGCCGAGGTCGGCGTATTTGAAGGCGAGCGGCAGTTCGCCCATGCATAGCTTGGGCCCCGGGAGCTTGGCCTGTAAATTCAGGATCATGCCTTCATCCGGTTGCACGTTGAGCACCAGCGAGTCGGGATCACAGGCACCGAACAGGGTGTGCGGCGAGGGCTTGAAGACCAAGGTGACGGTGCTGATTCTTTTCGTGAGACGCTTGCCCGAGCGCAGGTAGAAGGGCACGCCCTGCCAGCGCGGCGTATCGATCCACAGCTTGGTGGCGGCAAAGGTTTCGATCGTGGAGTTCGGGTCGACCCCCGGTTCTTCGCGGTACCCGGCCATGCCGTCAGCCGCTGCGTACTGTCCCCGCACCATGACGTCGCCGAGCGTGTCGCACGGGAAGGCGCGGATGGCGCGGATCAGCGCCAGTTTTTCGCGGTGGATTGCGTCGGCTGAAAATTCGGCGGGCGGCTCCATCGCCACCAGTGCGAGCATCTCCAACAAGTGGTTTTGAAACATGTCGCGCAACAGTCCTGATTGCTCGTAGAAGCCGGCGCGGTGTTCGATGCCTAGCGCCTCCGCAACCGTGATCTGCACATGGTCGATATAGGTGTGGTTCCAGACCGGCTCTAAAAGGATGTTTGCGAAGCGCATGATCAGGATGTTCTGAACCGTCTCTTTTCCCAGATAGTGATCGATCCGGAAAATCTGCTCCTCACGCGCATGCTGCTGCAAGAAAGCGTCCAACTCGGTCGCCGTGGTGGAGTCTGTCCCGAACGGCTTCTCCAGCAACAGGTGACGCCATGCCGAGTTATGGTCCGACTCTTCGAGCAAGCCTGCTGCGGTGAGGCGCGCGAAGATCCGCCGGTAAGAAGAGGGCGGAATGGCAAGATAGAAGAGCCGGTTGAACGGCACCGGAGTCTCGATTCGGTCCAACTCAGCGAGGTGTTGCCCGAGGTGCGTAAAGGTGTCGGGGTCGGTGTCGTCGGTTCGTACATAACTGAAGCGTGCGAGAAACGCATCACGCTCGTCGGTCGAGATCGATGGCGGCAGGGCCTTGGTGACCAGAGCGCGGAAAGATTCTTGGTCGTGACGTGTGCGTCCACAGCCTACAATGCGGGAAGTGGCGTGTAACAGGTCGCGCGTGTGGAGTTGGAACAGGGAGGGGAACAGTTTCCGGCGCGCAAGATCACCCGTGGCACCGAACAGAATGAGCACGCAGGGTGCCGGCGAAACTTCCAGACAGAACCGCGCGGGAGCATGTTTAGCAGTCATACCGAATGGTAGCAAACCTCATGTGCGACGCGCAAACGGATTCACAGGACAAGGGGGAGCGCCCAACGTAATGCATAAAACTTGAAATCAGGAACCAACCGATTGTCCCGACCAGCCTCGCCTCGCTTACAGGTCGCGCAGGCGGAACACGAGGGTCAAACGCGCGGTCGATTCTACGGGGCGGCCGCCGCGCATGGCCGGATTGAAACGCGCTCGGGCGGCGGCGCGCTCGGCGGCGCGATCCAGCGCGGGGAATCCGCTGGAAGTGACCAGCGTGACACTGCTCGCGCGGCCGCTTGCGCCCACCTTCACGTCTAACACCACGGTACCTTCCTCACCGCGCTGTCGCGCACTGAGCGGATAAACCGGACGGATCGCATGGTCTAGCGAGGGTTGCGCGTCGACACGTCCGGCGGCTCCACCGTCGCCGACCGCGCCGTCGCTTGCCACAGAGGGCGGAGGTGGCGGCGTGGGTTCGGGTTCCGTCGTGACCGGTTGCGGCGCGGGAGGGGCGGGCTGCGGCTTGGGCGGCGCGGGTGGTGGCTCGGGCGGAGGTGGCAGCGGTTCCGGCGGTGGCTCCGGTTGCGGCTCGGGCGGCGGCGGTTCGGGTGCGGGTAGGGGTGTCGGCTCGACTTCCGGTTCGATTACCGGCTCGGGTTCCGGCTCCGGCTCTGGTTCTGGCTCGGGTATCGGCTCAGGCTCGGGCTCGGGTTCAGGCTCGGGCTCGGGTTCAGGCTCGGGCTTGGGTTCAGGCTCCGGTTCGGGGAGTGGCGGCACCTCTGGTTGGGCAGGTGCGGCGGGGGCGCCGGGCGCAGTAGCTTCTATTTCCGAGAGGGTCAGTTGGACTGAGGTGATCTGCAACTCGGGCGCGGTGTCGGCGTATTCTTCGGTGCGCTGGATCGCGGCACGGCCCAGCAGCAGCATGCCCAGAAGGTGCAAGGCTACCGAAAGCGTGAAGCTGATGAGATGGTCATACGAAAGGGTCATTCGTTTGGTGGGGTGGCGCGGTCGGCTGTCGGCGTACGGGCCTCGCCGCTGACTTGGAATGTGACCTGTTCCACGCCGCCGTTCTTGAGTTTGCCGAGGAGCTCAATACCGGTACCGAGTGTGGCGGCGCGATCGGCGCTGATGAGCACCGGGACGGGGTTTTCGCGCCAGCGCGTGATCGTCGCGAGCACCAGATCGTCGAACGGCATCGGCTCTTTGTTCAGCGCCAGCGTGTCGTCGGCCGACAACGTGATGACGAGCTTCTCGCCCTTGAGCAGGGGGCCTTCCGCTGACGGCAGGTCCACCTTGAGACCGCGGTGCACGGACATCGAAAAGACCGCATAGACAAAGACCACGAGAATCAGGAACATGACATCCATCAGGGAAATCATCTCCATGCGGGCCTTACGGTCCTCATACCCTGATTTCAGTCGCATGGTGTTCTCCTTTGGGGGCGCGGTTCGGTGTCGCGGTCATCGCGGGGACGCGGCGGATTTTTCGATCCCGGTGTTGTAGGCCAGTTCAAAGCAGTAGGTAGCCTGTTCGAGTTCCGTCGTGCGGCGCTTGAGTTGCGACACAAAGAAGTTGAACGGGAAGAGGCAGCAGATCGCCACTATCAAGCCTGCGGCGGTGGTGATGAGCGCCTCGGCGATGCCGGCCGTGGCGCCGGTGGGGTTCTCCATGCCTGCGGCGCTCAACACGTTGAAAGTGTCGATAATGCCGGTAACCGTGCCCAGAATACCGAGCATCGGGGCCACGGTAATGGCGGTATCAAGCACGGTGAAGCCGCGGCGCAGGCGGTTCAGTTCGAGTTGCGAGGCGGCCTCGAGCGTCTCCAGAAAACCGGCTTCGCGGTTCTCCAATGCATTGCCGAAGATGCGACAGATCGGCGAATCGGCCGCGCGGGCGATCGCAAGTGCCTCGTCAAAACGGCCGTCGCGCGTCAGGCTGAGTATCTCCTTGTAGCGGTTGCGGAAATAGAAGTTCGCAACGTTGTATTTCCAGAAGGCGAAGAGGCGTTCGATGGCCACTGCCAGAGCGATGAGCGAACAGATCAGGATTGGCCACATCACCGGACCGCCGCGGTCGAACAGAGCGAGGGCGGCGTCAAAGAGGCCTTGAGGAGCCTCCGGAGCATTCTGTGCGAGAAAAACCATAACAACCTCGGGTTGTGATGCGGGCGGAACCCGCAACCCAAGTTAATTAGTGCATTAGTGCATTAGTTTGTCCGGGAGCGCGTTGCCCCCGAAAAACCCTCGTAACCTTCGTGGTGAAACAACTTGTTTTTTTTATTGCGCCTGCAGAGCCGTAGGGCAACTAATCCGAGGCTCTTAAAACCCCCGTGGCATGGGCGTCCCGCCCATGAAACACGGGCAGGATGCCCGTGCCACGTCCGTAAGCAACGGGTTTTGCAAAAGCCCCGATCCGTATAAACGCGAAGTTTGCGCTGACGGTTCACATGACCTTCATTTTCGGCAGATCCTGAATATCCACGTAGCCCACCAGTAGGCCGTCTGCATTGACCACGGGCAGGTCATCGATTTTATACTTTTCAAAGACGCGCAGCACATCCACCGCATAGGCGTCGTCCGTCACAGAGATCGGCCGTTGCGTCATGACGGCTTCGATGGGGCGGTGCAGGATTTCCTGCCCTTCAGAAAGCAGACGTCGCAGGTCGCCGTCCGTGAAGATGCCGGCCAGCCGTCCGTCGGCGTGGGCGACCAGCGCGGCACCGCTCTTGGCGGTGGTCATGGCCATGATGCCGTCCATGACCGTGGCGGAGAGTACCACACGCGCCATGTGTTCGCCGGTGCGCATGATGTCGCACACGCGCAGCACCAGTGCGCGGCCGATCGCACCGGCGGGATGCAGGCGGGCGTAGCGTTCCTTGTTGAAGTGACGGACGTCGATCAGCACCATGGCGAGCGCGTCGCCCACCGCCAGCGTGGCGGTCGTGCTGGTGGTCGGTGCCATGCCGAAGGGGCAGGCTTCTTGTCCGATACAGACGTGGAGCACGACATCGCTCAGGTGGGCGAGGGTGCTGTCGGGGTTGCCCACCATGCCGATCACGCGGATGCCGAGGCGGCGCACAGCCGGGATCAGCTTGATGACTTCATCGGACTCGCCCGAAAAACTGAGGGCCAGCAGGACGTCCTGCTCAGCGATCATGCCAAGGTCGCCGTGCATCGCCTGGATCGGGTTCATGACCACGCTGGTCGATCCGGTGCTGGCCAGCGTGGCGGAGAGTTTCTCTGCGATGTGCAGGTTTTTGCCGACGCCGGTCACGACGATCTTGCCGCCGTTTCCGAGGGTTTCGAGAATCAGGTTCACTGTGGCGACAAAGCCTTCGCCCAGCGCGGCCTGTGCGCGGCGCAGCCCTTCGATCTCGACATCGAGGACTTGCCGGGCGCGTGAAAGGATTGCAGTGTTGTCCATAAATCAGTTACGGAGTTTCCGGTTCTGGCGGCACCACCGGACGCGAGCCGCCGCCTATGAGTGTTGAATCCAGTGTAGCGCAAAGGGGGGAGATTCGCAAAAGGTCTTTTTGATCTTGCCCGAAGGGTGCCAGAGAAGCTAAAATGGGGCCAATGGAGTTGACCTATGACCGGTCAGGTAAACGAAGGAGGCGGCCATGAGAAGTTTTGGTGTCCAAACAAGCACTCGCAGTCAGTGCATTAACATCACCGATCAAGTCCAGGAGGCGGTTCAGGCCTTAGGCATCACCGATGGTGTCATAACGGTTTTCACGCCTCACACGACTTGCGCGGTGACCATCAACGAGAACGCGGACCCGGATGTGGTAGGCGACATCCTGATGCAACTTGAGGCCCTCGCGCCTTGGGAGAACGCGGCCTACAAGCATGCCGGCGGAAACACCGCCGCGCACATGAAAGCCTCGCTGGTCGGTTCTTCCGTACAGGTCATCGTGACAAGCGGCAACCTGCAACTCGGCATGTGGCAGGGCATTTTTCTCTGCGAGTTCGACGGCCCCCGCATCCGGCACGTATGGGTGCAGTGACGCGCAGTCACGGCCCGAAGGCGATGCCGAGTGATGAGCCGGTGGCGACGATGTGTTTCGCCGCCGCAGCGTATTCCTCGGCGCCTTTCAGGTGCTCGATCATCAACGGCGGCGGTTCCGGCAGCGCCGCGAGCCGCCGCAGGAAGGTGGCATAATCGAGCACGCCGGTCCCGGGGCGCACCTCCCGGAAGTGGACATTCATCTCGATCTCCCATGTCAAATCCTTGGCGTGGCAACTCACGATCCACGGCCCCAGCAGGTCAAAGCAGGCATTGAGCAGATCGGTGTTGCGGTAGATCTTCTCCGGCGAGTTAATGAGGTTGCAGGGGTCCAGATGAACTGCGAAGTTGGGGCGGTCGACTGCTTTGAGCAGCGCGAGGTAGCGTTCCGGCGTCTCGGGCATGCACCATCCCATCATCTCGTATGCGAATTTCGCGCGCTTTGGTTTGACCGCGTCGATGATCGTCCGGGCGTTTTCGACGGCGGCATCGAAAAAGGCGGGCGTGAAATTATCGGGGTGGGGGCCGTACCACACATCCGGGTTGAAGGAGCCCGCGATGTCAACGCAGCATCGCGCGCCGACCGCATCGGCCAGCGCCAGTCCCTCCGTGACGGTGGCGAGGTTCTTTTTCCGCTTCACCGGATCGGGGTCAGTCAGGTTGCACCAGCGTCCAACTTCGGCGATCACCACATTTGCCTCGCGGAAGGCAGTTTCGATCGCGCGGATGCGTGCCGTGTCCGTCACGGGGACATTGGGACAATAGGCAGCGCCGTATCCTCGGTCCCGGTGCCAGCGGGCCAGTTCCACCGGGTCGTCTGTCTTGATGAAAGCCGGTGCGCCCAGCCGCAATGTCCGGGGGCGGGTATCCGCCCGCACACCGGCGGCCAATGCCAGTCCGGCGGCTCCTGAATGTTGGAGGAAACGTCGTCGCGTCGCAAAGCAGGTTTTCATAGCGCGTATCCTGACACACCCACGGTGCGAGGTCAAGAGCGGGGGGTAATCGGTTAGCGACAGTGTAGCGGGAAAATTTGGAGACAAGAGCCGCGCTGCGCGCGGGTCGCGGCACCGCTTTTGCGCACCACCCTGTTGCCGCACTCGTGCCTTAAAAAAAGCGGCGTCGCGCGGAATATCGCTTGCCGCCGCACCAAGTTCTTTCATCAGACTTACGGTCACGCCGCTACACCGTAAAAATCTCTGCGTCTCCGCGTCTCTGCGTTATCAAGAGGTGCAATGCTACTTGTGGCCGGTTTAGTAATCTCACACGCGGATAAAAATCTTCTTCCGATACAGCATCGCGAGCATCACAAACAGAATCGCGGCGTTGGAAACCCCCAGCAAGAATTCATAACCGGGCTTTTCGAGGAAACGCGCGAAGCCGAAGAACAGTGACTCCGAAACCGAGCGGAACG
>Ga0255342_1005818_pt1 | contig 11602 bp, 9 predicted proteins | sample wastewater_treat_3_FD_192416 | JGI IMG/M metagenome (GOLD analysis project Ga0255342, IMG submission 192416) | Wastewater microbial communities from Lulu Island WWTP, Vancouver, Canada - plant14 | ecosystem: Engineered > WWTP > Wastewater > Unclassified | place: Canada: Vancouver, British...
GGCGAACCGCATCCCATATACCGGGAACAATTTGCCACTCATCAATTAATTGCGGTCTGTCAGCAAGGAAAATATATTTCGGATCTATATTTGCCATATCTCTCTGACTTTTCTCAGTCATGTAAGTTACACTGTTTGCATGATTCAACCCCGACCAGGTCTTGCCGCACCATTTGGGACCTTCTATGGAAACCGCTCCGAAAATTTTCAAGTATTTCTCAATTTTACTATCAACAAGTCTCGGCATATATCCGTCTCTTTTTAAAGTCATGACAATCCTCCGAGAACATAATAACACTTCATTGTGCACTTTTCAAGTGTTTCATTGTACACTTTTCAGCGTTTTCATTGTGCACTTTTCAGAAAGATATAGCATAACTTGCACCAATTTACATGTTATTTTACGACTTATTTGCACCTTTTGCAGGGTTTACGGCTTAATTATTTGCACCTGCACCGATTTTAAGTATTATTACAAAGCAAAAATAATCATATACATTACAATTGTCCAAAATACGATGCTGTTTTCGGGACATAATATTTTATGATTGCTATTCTTTGCTATTGAAGCACAAATTCAAAAACAATCTCTCTCTCCGATTCGCTGAACACGTGGAGATGAATGGCATGACGATTGGCAATTTCCTTGGCTATGGCTAATCCCAGACCGAATCCTTTTTCCGAGGTGTTCTTACCCCGGTAAAATGCTTCAAATATATGCTCCTTATCCTTGGAATCTATAGCATTGCCTTTGTTGATAACCTGTATTTTAATAAAGTTGCGGTCACGAAACTGTCGGATAATCACCTGCTCATCGGCATCGGAATACTTTATTCCGTTATTAATAACCGTTATAAACATCTGTCTCAATCTTGTGTAATCACAGCTGAACATATAGTAGGAGTCTTCAATGTTCAATAATATCTCAACACCTTTTTTATCCGCTAAAACCCTCTGACTTCTGGCAGCATCTTTCAGAACGGAAATAAGATCTTCCTCTTTAAAATTCATGGGGAAACTCTTGTTTCGTACTGCATTGAGTTCCATCAAATCCATTACCAACCTGTCCAATACCCCGATTTCCTCATAAAGTATTTTATGGTAATTCTCTATCTCCGATTCGGGGATAATACCGGAAACCAAACCTTCCAGCGAAGCTTTCATGACGGTGACAGGCGTCTTAAGTTCATGGGACATACTGGAGATAAAATCATTTCTCATGCGATCTATGTTCTCGCTCTCCTTGCGGCCCCTTTCCAGTCTTACAGCCAATTCATCCATATTTTTTGCCAAGTCACCTATTTCATCATCCTGATTTACGCCGGTTCTGACCTGATAATCGCCGTCAATCATTACTTTAGCCGCACTGTCAATACGATTGATGGGACGGATAAACTTACGTACAAAAATGATAATCATGATAAGTACGATAAAGATACCGACAAGACCGGAAACCATAAGAACATAGAAAGCCGAATCGATAAATCTTCTTGCAATAGCAATATCTTCATGAATCAATATGGCTCCGTAAATCGACCCGTCGGAATCTTTCAGGGGAGCAACCGCAGACAATGTCCCTTTATCAAAGATATTGTCAAAAGATTCCGATGTAACGGTATTACCTTCAAATGCCTTATCTATGGCCGCTTTTTCGTAGTCGGTTAAATCGTCATACGAGAGTGCGATATCGGAATTACCTCTTTGAAAAATCTTATCCTCTTTATAGATTAACCAGACTTTGCCTTCCAGCACCTGATCCATCCAATCGATATATTTCTGTTGAACATGCGCATTGGGATTGTTTTTTCCGCCTTGCTTCTTGCCGCGTCCCGGGGTTGTCGTTTCCTCTTCCGCCGCATCGGCAAAGATACCCATATTGTCGGATATCGCCTGAGCAATATCCTCAGCCCTTCTCGCCAGGTATTCCTTGTATGCATCCATATATACTTTCTGCCCCAGAACGACAAAAATCCCGCTTGAAATCAAGGAGTTGGCAAGCACGATTATAAGGAAATATAAAAGAAGCTTCTTTGTGATTTTATTCCTCATTTGTTATCCGGCTCCTTAAATTTATATCCCACTCCGCGAATGGTTTTTATAACATCATCCAATCCGGGGAAAGCTGCCAGTTTCGCTCTCAGACGTTTAACATGAGTGTCTACCGTCCTGGAATCTCCGTAGTAGTCATAACCCCACAAAGAATCCAGAAGGTTTTCTCTGGTATAGACTTTTCCGGTATTGGAAGCCAATGTCCACAGCAACTCGAATTCCTTTTTGGTCAGATCGACATTTTGCCCGTCCACTTCAAAAGTATAGGAATCCAGGTCCAGCTTCATGGAATCTATAACCAATGCGGGATTCTGACCGGATTTCTTTTCAATTCTTCTTAAGATAGCCCTGACCCTTGCCATTACCTCGGCAACGGAAAACGGTTTGACAATATAGTCGTCGGCACCCAGATCCAGACCCATAATCTTTTCATAGTCCTCCCCTTTGGCCGTTATCATTATAATGGGGACCATGGAAGTCTTGCGGATGGTCTTGCAAACCTCATAGCCGTCCTTTTTAGGCATCATTATATCCAACAGAATCAAATCGTAATTATTCTTATCAAACATATCCAATGCCTGTTGTCCGTCAAAGGCCACATCCGCATCCAAATTCTCTTTTTCGGCAAACTTTTTAAGAATATTGACAATATCTTCATTGTCATCTGCGATTAATATCCGATTCATGGCAACCTCCACACCATATTTATACACCAAAGGACAGGGTTTTTAAACCCTGCCCTGGATTTTTATCGGCAATTGACTTAAATGTCAGTTGCATTACCGCCTTACTGTGCTCTCTTGCACTGATTCGATGTGCAGCCGGAGTTGTTGCGGTTACCCTGCCCCTTCTGACCGTTGCCCATACCCTTTTGTGCATTAGCATTAGCTTTCTGACCATTGCCCTGACCGCCGTTTTTGCTCCGGTTATTGACTTTGTTCTGATAGGTGCATCCATCTTCGTTGCAGACACAGTTCTCAACACCGTTATCAGCTACTCTCTTCAAAGCATTATAGTGCCTTTCCGATCCTTTAAGAAGATTATTAAGAACTCTCTTCAACATCGCATCTTCTTCCTTTTCGATCAGTACTTTAAGCATCTCGATGTCTTCCAATTCATAAGCCATCGCAAAAGCCAAAGCATCTTCCACGGTTTCGGGAATTAAAATATCCGCAGGCTTGGCAGCCTCTACCGACAGTCCCAGTCTTGCAGCAGCTTTCTTGAGAGCCGCTATGTGACGCATCTCGGACTTGGCTAAGTTGGCAAACACCTTGACCTCCGGGAATTTTGCAGCCAGTTCCGTATAAAGATAATTTGCCGTCATTTCTTCACTGACCATATCCGTCAATTCGGTCTCGGTGGCAGCCATTGCCGGCATACTCATACCTGCTATCATTATCAAGGTCAGTAATCCTGTTATAAATATTTTAGTTATTTTTTTCATTTTCAGTTTCTCCTTTCTTAACTGTGCCATCATTATATTTCCCTTCTATGTCATACAAAGGGCTGTTATGTGTCTTTTTCGTGAACTTTTTCAACTTTAACAATAAATAGGCTAAAAGTTCAAATTGACATATATAGTCTTTTTTAAAAGATAAATACATGCGAATCTTGGAAAAGTGTCAAAATACATTACTTTTAATCTTGGAAAAGTGTCAATTTGTAGGTATAATAGCATTGGAAAACGCACAATTCGGAGTAGGAGGTAAAAAACATGCTGAAAAGAAAGATTGAGAAAGACATCATGCACTGGATTTCAAACAGCGAAAAGGCTCTGCTGGTTTACGGAGTTCGTCAAGCCGGAAAGACTTTTATAATCCGTAAATGTCTTGAAGCTGCCGGTTGTGATTATATAGAGTTCAATCTCATACAACAACCGGAAATTGTTAATATTTTAGATACTGCAACAGGAATTGATGACCTTATTCTTAAATTATCATTATATAGCAATAAAAAAATCGTCCCGGGGAAAACATTCTTCTTCTTTGATGAAATTCAGAGATATAAGGAAATCGTAACAAAAATCAAATTTCTTGTAGAGGATAGGAGATTCCGCTATATTATGTCCGGCTCCCTGTTGGGTATTGAAATAGTTAATCTTAAGTCAGCACCGGTCGGTTATCTGCAAACCCTTAATATGTATCCTTTGGATTTTGAAGAGTTCCTGCAAATATTCAATGTAAACCAACCTTTATTGAACACTCTTAGCAATGCATATGTATCCAAAACTCCCGTGGATGAGATAATTCACAGTAAAATTATGGATATGTTCAATATCTATTTGATTATCGGAGGTATGCCCGCTGCTGTTGAAAAATACCGCACCACCGGAAGTATAGACGATGTAATGGATGAACATCGTGCCATTATTGAGCAGTATAAGTTGGATTTCACACAGTATGAAGCAGAAAATCGCAAACTCGGCATCACACGCATCTTTGAACTTATACCTGCTCAACTGAATGAAAAAAACAAACGGTTTATTGTAGCGGACATCAATAAAAACCTGCGTTATGACAGGATCGCAGATAGTTTTATCTGGCTTTGGAAAGCAGGAGTCGCTTTAGGCGTATTTAACACTACTGAACCGACAGTACCGCTTCTACTGAACGAAAAGAGCTCATTATTCAAAATGTTCCTGTCGGATGTAGGCTTGCTCACAACAATTTACGGAAAGGCTTGCAAGCTTAAGATTGTCAACAAGGAAAAGGATATCAACAAAGGTGCAGTGTATGAAAATTTTGTCGCTCAGGAACTACATGCACACGGTTATCCTCTGTATTACTATAGCAGTAAGAAATATGGAGAACTGGATTTCGTGATTGAGAATGAAGGGCAAGTGCTTCCCATTGAAGTAAAGAGCGGAAAGGATTATGACAGACACTCAGCATTAGACAATGTGTTGAGCATCGAGGAATATGGAATCAAGGAAGCTTACGTTTTAACCAATGATAATGTAAAGATTAAAGACAAACTGACATATCTACCAATCTATATGGTCATGTTCCTGCAAAATAACCCTATAGGATTTATCGATATATCAGTGGACAGATTTGCACTGTGATTTGTTGGATAAGCGAATTTGGTCCATTCTGTTTTTCTACCAAATATATAACATATAGACCTCATACAATATCCTCATAACTGTTAACTTATCTCCTTTCATCAACATAAGTAATATACTGCGTTAGTGTTATTATGACTGACCAACATTTCCGACTAAAACTGACCAACATTTCCAAATAAAACTGACCAACATTTCCAGCTGAAAATGACTAATATTTTGAGTGACTTATGTACTCATATTTTAAACTTATGCAATAATATCCACCTTACTACCACCGTTTGTAATTTTGCAACAACAATCTGTTTATCAATTCTGCTTTTTAATTCCGACACATGAGAAATGATACCTACAAGACAATTTCCTTCCGACAAATCGGAAAGTGCTCGTATAGCCTGATCTATTGTTTCATCATCGAGCGAGCCAAAACCCTCTTCCACAAACATAGTATCCAGTTTAATACCACCGGCTGACTATTCTATCACCTCCGATAGACCAAGTGCTAATGAAAGAGTCGCTTTGACTCCTATAACTTTCGGCTTCTTTACGGCGCTTAAGCTCATATTGACCTCCGGACATCACCACAAAACGGATATTAGGCTTGCAACAAAACGAACAAAAAAGTTCATCTGAACATAAGTTTCTAGCATTATCTTTTCCTTTCCGAACAACTGTCCGTTTGCTGTTTCCAACAGAGTTTTAAGCCATCTGTGTTTTGTTTCAAGATTAACAAGATTTCCACCCTTTGTTTTAATGTTTTCCAAGACTCTCCTAATCATAGATAAACTATTGTTTAAAGAAGTAAGATTTTCTTCCGTTTCTTTCATTTTCTTCATGAGTTTTACTTTTTTTAGATAAAGTTTTTTATCAAGATTAAGCTTTTCGCTCACTTGCTTTTTAATTTATTCAATAGAGTCTTTTAACCCTTTAACTTTTTTAATCGGATTCATATCCACAAATAAAATATTATTCTATTGTAAAAAATATACTTATGTAAATTAACAGTACTTTTATATTTAAAAGTTTTAAAAGAAATCAGTCCCAACCATATTGTCTCGAAGGATTTTTTATGATAATATGTCATATGATGAAAACAAGGAGGGATGAAATGAATCATGAAATGTTTCTAAATCACATCCACAATGACGGTGATATATATCAAAATAAACTAACACAATCATATAGGAAGAATAATGGTATATACTATACACATGTTGCTCTAGCTACACAAATAATTTCAGATTTGCTAAGCGATACAACTATCAAGAATATTCATAAAAAGACCTTTTTTGAACCAGCTGTTGGTAGTGGAAATTTCGTGTTTGCTTACCTAGCATATGTTTCCCAAAATTATAGTCTTAATAAAGAAGAGGTTTTAGAACTCTACCGTAACATATATGTATGTGATTTTGATAAAAAAGTAATAGAACTTTATATTTCTAATTTATTTAAGAGTTCTAAACAATTATTTAATGTTCAACTTCCGTCTAGTTTCAAACCTAATACTGGTGGTGCTCTTGTATTTAATTTAGAACTAAAATCAAGTGTATACTTCACACCTTCATCTTACTTTAACATAGACAAGTTTGATTTTATTGTTACAAACCCTCCTTATAAAAATTTAAGAGCAGAAAGAAGACATTATGCATCCATATCAGAATATGAAAAAACAGCTAACTTCTATTCAGAAATAAAAGAAATAGCAAAATCAAATTTTTTACATTCAAATAACCATAGCGCCAATATTTTCAAATACTTTACTGAAGAAATCCTTATACATTATTCAAAACCAGATTCTAAAATTGCTCTTTTAATTCCATCAAGCATCCTAACGGACAAGTCTTGTGCCTCTTTGAGAAGATATATTATTGACAATGCTAACCTTAAAAAAATAGTTAGTTTTCCAGAAACAACCAAGTATATTGATGCAAATCAAAGTATTACCTACTTGATTATTGATATGGATGGAAAAACTAAGCAGACTAAAATAGCTAATGTCGTGGATGATAAAAATATATCCAATATAAATTATATTAAAATACCTGTTCATGAGCTTGTAAATAAGGATACAAATGATTCTATTTTAATGCTTAATGAAGTTGAATATAGTCTTCTCAATAAGCTAAATTCATTTCCGAAACTTAAGGATTTAGACTTTATAGTCAATAATCGTGGCGAATTAGATTTAACTTTGAATAAACAATCAATAACAAACAAAAAAACTAAATATATTCTGTTAAAAGGACGTAATATAGGATATTATCAGCTAAACCCATCTGATAGACCAGAATTTGTGAACGAAGAGTTTGTGAAAAACAGCCCCAAGAAAGAATATATTATGCAAACTAGATTAGCATGTCAGCAAATTGTTAATTTAAATAAGGAACAAAGACTAATGTTTGCCTTAGTTCCACCGCTGTATGTACTAGGTAACTCATGTAATTTTATTTATGTTAAAGAGAATGAATATTGCATAAATCTTTTCTATTTACAAGGTCTACTTAACTCCAAACTAATGAACTGGTATTTCAAACTTTATAGTAGCAACAATCATGTAAATAACTATGAACTAGATAACTTACCAATCCCTTTAGTGAGCAAAAAAATAATTTCTAAGATTTCTTCACTAGTAAAATCTAATAATAATAATAATCACAGCAATTTAGTAACCAACGAAATAGAAAATTTGATTGAGATTTGTTTTGGGATTAAGGTAGACCCATTAAATTACAATGAAGCAAACAAATCTGATATGTCTACTGTTATTATTGACAAACTTGTATCAAAATCACTTAAGGAAAAAAATGAACTCATCAATTCAAAGAAAATTTTAAATGATTTTCAATACAAGTTAAGTGAACTTGATTTAGAAATCATCAAGGCTGTTCCTCAAGGAGGGAGTTGGAAAGATATACCACAGAATATAATGAATAAATCAAAAAGACTTTTAGGTATACAGAAGACAGGCGGAAGAACTACACTATACGGAAGACTGGAATATGATAAACCTAGTTACACTATAACTACTTATTTTAATCGACCAGGTAATGGTTGTAATATTCATCCAATAGAAAATCGTGTGTTATCAACCAGAGAAGCAGCTAGATTACAAGGTTTTCCTGATGACTTTTACTTTGTAGGAAATCAAAGAGATATATTAAACCAGATTGGAAATGCAGTCCCTCCTCAGATTGGTTATCTTATAGGAAAAAAAATTAAAGAAAAACTAGGCATTTCAACATCTGTAGATTTATTTTCTGGCGCAGGTGGATTTCTTTTAGGAATGAAGTATGCCGGAATAAATCATGTCGTTGCAAATGATTTCGATAAAAGTGCTTGTATAACCCTTAAAACAAACAATCCTGAAATTGATGTCATTTTTGATGATATTACGAATAAAAATGTTAAAGAAAAAATTATAATTAAAGGAAAAGATCAAGGAGCAAATATAGTATGTGGAGGACCACCATGCCAAGGGTTTTCAATGGCTGGTTTTAGAAATCCGATTGATCCTCGCAACAAATTATTCTATGAGTTTGTTCAGATAATCAATGGGATTAAACCAAAGGCTTTTGTTTTTGAAAATGTTACTGGACTACTTAGTCATAACAAAGGTAAGACATTCGAAGACATTAAGACCCTGTTTTCTATGCAAGGTTATAATTTAACTGCAGATACTTTAAATTTTGAAGAATATGGTATACCTCAGCGTAGAAAGCGTGTAATAATAATTGGGGTTAGGGATGATTTAGATATTGAGCCTAAAGAACTTTTACCAACAAAAATAACAATAAAACAAGAAAATCAGATTACTGTTCGAGAAGCAATTTTTGATCTTCAGAATGTTTATTCCGATTATAAAAGTTACTCAAAATTGTATTTGAATCTAATACAATCGAAAATCTCATTTGATGAATATAATGCTCGACTTAAGGACTTAAACACCATCTAACACTCCCAAATTAGCTTTTCAAATTTGATTTTTTTATAATGCTCCTTTGAATATCTTCTGTTAAATCAATTAATTCACTTTTGATTGTCTTCAATGGATACCCTGCAGAAATACTTTTTTTTAGTCCATTCACTCGATCTTTAAAGTCTAATAAATTAACTTTTATGTTTCTGTTCTCTTTTTTGTGAAAATCCTCAATTGCTTCAAAAGAAATTCTTACAAATCTTGGATACTCTTTTTCTGTAGCTGCAGTAATATTTCTTTTAGTTATTTTTATAATATTTCCCTTTTTGTCAAATGAATAAGAATAGTTGAAGTAGTCTTTCTTTGGTTTTAGGAAAACTTCCTCAAGAAAATCATACCCTAGGTCATTCTCGACTTGAAGTATTTCCCATAGAATCTCCATGAAATATGCAAAGTTTTCAAGTAACATTCTTCTTATTTTATTTAAGAAGCCTAATTTTCTATTTTCTCTTGCAAACTCAAATTTTATCCAATCCCAAATAATATTTGCATACCATGAAACTGCAGAAATAGAGTGTTCTTGCTCTAATAATATCAATTTCTCAATGTCCAAAAAATCTAATTTGTTATTCTTTGCAGAGTTATCACCTGATGAAAGTGGTGTTAAAAATCTTGAATCATGAATAAACCCTAATGAAATTGGTCCTATGTGATCTGCAGATTGTCCTTTAAAATACTTGCTGGACATAAATTTATTTGCAGCATGTATATTACCATCACTCCAGTTCTCATATGCTCTTCTGTCTTTTGAATAAGAACGCATATTATCCTCATGCCTACCAGTATCTTGAGTTCCTCTGCAACACCTATTATATGAATGAAATCCATCGAATCTATCCGGAAAATTTGACATTGCTCCAGGTCCGAGCATTCCCTTAACGCCCCTGCGACACAGTAACTCAATATCAATACAAATTTGGTCTAAATTCTTATTTTGTGCAGATGAATCAAGTCCAAATTTATCACAATAATACTTAATTAATTCTTGTTCCTTGACTATTTTTTCAGTAATCAGATGATTATTTATGTCAAATATAGTATCAAAAGCGGTGGGACTATATCCAAAATCTCTTTTATAATCTTTTACAAAATTTTTATTTGGATAAACATATGATAAGTACATCTTTTTTCCGCATATTTGGCATACTTTTTCTTTCGTTGGATGAACTTTGTACATTACTTTTGAATAATATGGATTACTAATATCTATTCCTAATTCCAAAGCTTTCTTTTCTACCCATTCAAGCCTTTTTTTACCAACCTCAGAATTTTTTGTCGCTAACCAACTATATGTCCCATCGGCCTTCTTTTCAATTGCTAAACCATTATAATTGTCATGGGTAGCAATCATTTCCATATAAATGTAAAAGTTTGGATGCCAATTTCTTATCGCCATTAAAGTTTCCTCCTCAATATGATTAACTATTACATCACAAGCTCTAAATTCTTTATGTGCAATTGCAAAGCGAAAGAATTATTAAGTTTCTTAGTAGTAACAAAAACTTCAAAAAAGCAAGTAATGCGCAAAATCTAAAGTCATTCTTCGGGGAATCTCTGAAACTTTGTTTTTTGTTTTCTCACTTGCATTAGTTTAAAAACCACTAATATAAAACTTATCGAGAGATGCAAAATTTATATACTTTAGGATTCAAATATGAGTAACTAAAACTTGTATCTCATTATCTCTATTTGTTTCGAAATACCCTTATAGGCTTTCTTTTATTCGCTTATATGTTTTTTATAGCATTTTTTGTAATATATTACAAGCGGATTATAAAAACCTTCTTGCCTTTGAGATAAGTAGATTAAATGACCCTTTCTTCATTTCATTGCATAAAGAACATGTAATATTGTCATTAAACAATTAATGATATTCATGACAACTCATCTTATCTTTGACTTCTACAAAATTGTATTGATAGTTCTATGAGAATATATTTCTACGCAACTAATAAAAAAACAGCAACTTTAATACCTTGTATCAAAATTACTGTTATTCTTTGGCAGGGAAGACAGGATTTGAACCCGCAACTTACGGTTTTGGAGACCGCCGCTCTACCGATTGAACTACTTCCCTAAGCAGTAATGGAGATTATATTAATTATAGACACTTATGTCAATAGTTTCACTTCTCTAATTGAATCAATTTACTATAAAAGCTAGATATTGTAAGTACCTATTGATACTGTCACGATGATCAAAACCCTACTTTATTTCAATTATTTTTCTAAATGATTCAAACTGATGATTTGAATGTTAGATATATATCTATAGAGGTTGCTTATTAAAAAAGTGCCCTTACAGAAATTCTAAATTCTTTAAGGACACTTGTTTTGGTTGCGGAGAAAGGATTTGAACCTTTGACCTCCGGGTTATGAGCCCGACGAGCTTCCGGACTGCTCTACTCCGCGGCATACTGGTACCGAAGACCGGGGTCGAACCGGTACAGTCTATTCGACCGCAGGATTTTAAGTCCTGTGCGTCTGCCTATTCCGCCACTTCGGCATGGCTTT
>Ga0255342_1005820_pt1 | contig 11599 bp, 9 predicted proteins | sample wastewater_treat_3_FD_192416 | JGI IMG/M metagenome (GOLD analysis project Ga0255342, IMG submission 192416) | Wastewater microbial communities from Lulu Island WWTP, Vancouver, Canada - plant14 | ecosystem: Engineered > WWTP > Wastewater > Unclassified | place: Canada: Vancouver, British...
TACCTACTTATTTTAACCTTATCTGGATTTAATTACAATAGCCTCTATCAAGTATTCTGGTTATGTTTGAACTTATAAAAAATTGACTTTGAGTTTGAATTAGCACTGTGATATAATAACCTTTTAAGTATTTTGATTAATCTTGAATTTGCAAAAAATAAATCCCTATATCTCTTTTATTCTCTGTAGGTGATTTTTTAAGTGAACCTTAAAAGTGAGATGTTGGTATCTTCACCTTTACAAACACCTTAGAGCCTTCTTGGTGTGAAGATGTCCTCATCTTTACAAGTTTAGCAAAGCTTTTAAAAAACTAAAAAGAAATTTATCTATATTATATCCCCTTACATAGTTTGCTTCAATTTTTACTAAACTGGTATGCAAAGGTCCTCCTTTGCATCTCTTCATAATCTAATTCTTCACAAACAAGTCAATTCAATTCATTCCCAAATGGTATGCAAAGGTCTCCCTTTGCATCTCTTAGGAATTTCAATCGCCTATAATGAATTAATTTAATTCTTACCCAAATAGTATGCAAAGGTTCTCCTTTTGCATCTATTAGTAATCTTAATCCCCCTAGAATGAATCAATTTAATTCTTACCCAAATGGTGTGCAAAGGTCCCCCTTTGCATATTTTAGTAATCTCAATCCCCTCAAACGGGTCAATTCAATTCTAACATAGAAAAATTAGCTGGTCTCATTAAGTTTTCGGAGTCTCAATCCCCTCAAACGGGTCAATTCAATTCTAACGGTAATCCAGCGCTTGCCGAGAGATTTGTTCGTGTAGCCATAACGTCTCAATCCCCTCAAACGGGTCAATTCAATTCTAACACGATGCGCCAAGAAGCTAAACGCAATGGAGCCAATTTTTTGTCTCAATCCCCTCAAACGGGTCAATTCAATTCTAACCAAATGATACCGTAGATAATCTTCAGACTTGGTCTGAAGCGTCTCAATCCCCTCAAACGGGTCAATTCAATTCTTACCTAATTGGTATGCAAAGGTCCTTCTTTCTATTTATCAATAATTTCATTCTTATCAAACATGTCAACTCAATTCTTACAAAATTGGTATGCAAAGGTCTCCTTTGCATCTATTAGTAATCTCATTCTTCACAAAGGATTCAATCCCATTTTTTAATTCAGTAAAATAGTTTCAGGTATGCTTACACAACTTTTAGTCTCAATTCCCTCAAACGGGTCAATTCAATTCTTACATTGTATGTATTATGAGACTGCACTAGGCGAGAAATTTAAGTCTCAATCCCCTCAAACGGGTCAATTCAATTCTAACGCCCACAAACCTTAATCCAGGTAAACTACACAACCGGTGAAGGTCTCAATCCCCTCAAACGGGTCAATTCAATTCTTACCTGGTGACAGAATTTCTGAGAAAGAACTTTCCATTTACTGGGTCTCAATCCCCTCAAACGGGTCAATTCAATTCTTACATCCGGTATGGGAACAAGTTTTTAAGGCAAATTTAAGTCTCAATCCCCTCAAACGGGTCAATTCAATTCTTACGGTGCCCTCTTTAACATCATATTATCTCCTTATAATGTCTCAATCCCCTCAAACGGGTCAATTCAATTCTTTCGATAGTGAGGATGCAGTATTGATTTATGATACCAATATTGAGTCTCAATCCCCTCAAACGGGTCAATTCAATTCTTACTCTCATAATAACAACTGAAGACAATAAAGCGAAGTATGAGTCTCAATCCCCTCAAACGGGTCAATTCAATTCTAACCATAGTATAACTATTCATCTACATAATATCCCAAATGAAGAGTCTCAATCCCCTCAAACGGGTCAATTCAATTCTAACACGATGATGAGAAGCTTTGGAGAATTATGTATCTTGGTCTCAATTCCCTCAAACGGGTCAATTCAATTCTAACCTGTTGGCCGACTACTATATTTTTTAAAGATGTACTAATTGTCTCAATCCCCTCAAACGGGTCAATTCAATTCTAACATAGTCTTAAAGGATCCTACCACAAAAGAGGTTCAGACAGTCTCAATCCCCTCAAACGGGTCAATTCAATTCTTATCAACTTGGTATGCAAAGGTTCTCCTTTGCATTTATCAATAATTTCAATCTTATCAAACATGTCAATTCCATTCTTACATAATTGGTATGCAAAGGTCCTCCTTTGCATCTATTAGTAATCTCATTCTTCACAAAGAATTCAATTCCATTTTTTACTTCAGTAAAAGAGGTTCAGGTATGCTTACGCAGCTTTTAATTTCAATCCCCTCAAACGGGTCAATTCAATTCTAACCGCAGGTTAACGATATCAAGTTAATAGAAATTTGTAAAAAAGTCTCAATCCTCTCAAACGGGTCAACTCAATTTTCAGACATTCTTCTCTATTATCTTCTTTCCAGCATCGATCCTTCAGCTTGGAGATTGTTTCACGTATAATCTCACAAGAAGGATTAGCTTTGAAATAATTATAACTATTCTTATCTCTGCTTTAACTTTCGGGTTCATAAAAATATAATTTTACATCTCGCATCCCAAAAACATAGCCATTTACCTCGTCTCTGAAAACTATGTCGTTCGTATCCAACTCACCATCATTTATTAATAATTATAATAATTAATATCAACTAAGACAATATTATTATTATGCAGAACTACCTCTTGGTGTCTCGCTATAGTCTTAGTTATAAATCTATGAATATTCTCAGCAGTATTAAACAAAGTTATCTCACTATAATTAAGATAGATTCCATTATAGTTTATAATTCGTTTGTTATGATCTAGTATCTCTTTTGCTGATTCTCTATCACTGAATCTATATAGCAGTGCCTTATATAAGAACCTTTCTTAACTTGGATATGGTACGAATATTACTTACCTGACTTTGTTAGTAGCGTTTTCTTTTTATGATATCTTAAACATAATTCCCTACTCGCTATCTTAAACATGATTACTCCTCCTTCCTCCTTCAATAATCACTATACTCAATTGTAATACAGCATGGATTTCTCTTTAGAGTTGCTGTTGCAAATCTTTTTAGTCCAGGGATACTCCATGAATCTATGTAATAGCTATTAAAGTATGGTGACCCATAAGCTGATAACATTGCCTGGAAGTATGCATCGTGACATCTGTCTCTTTCTTCTTCACTTCCGCATTTAGGATAGATCACTATTGAGCTTACTCGTTTATTGCGATAAGTAATAATCACCATATTAAAAGAAGACGAATATGTCTCTGCTTTATCTGATTCAATAGGAATCCTACTATAGTAAGATTTACTCATATACTTATGTACTGAACTCTTACTACTACCTGGGGTAATACCAAGCTTCGGTACCTTGGTGGGTACCCTGAAATGTAATGTCAATAATACTATAGCTAATACTATCATTGATAACCAAAATATTTTCTCTTTTGTTTTCATTATTCTCCTCCTATATCATCTCAATACTCTAGAAATACATCTAGGATTTGCTCATATTGTCAGCAAATAATCTCGTCTTTGAGAGAGAGACGAATAAGCTTATTCTTTAATTGCTGGTAATATGATTTATAAATGTCTCAATCCCCTCAAACGGGTCAATTCAATTCTAACGTGGATGTCTTATGGTTACAAAATAGTGGGAAATCTTAGGTCTCAATCCCCTCAAACGGGTCAATTCAATTCTTACCCAAAGTTTATGTGGATCAGCGATCTCGGCGGAATAGACTGTCTCAATCCCCTCAAACGGGTCAATTCAATTCTTACCCAAAGTTTATGTGGATCAGCGATCTCGGCGGAATAGACTGTCTCAATCCCCTCAAACGGGTCAATTCAATTCTTACTAGAGATAGTAGTAGATAGATAGTAATAGATAATAATAGAGTCTCAATCCCCTCAAACGGGTCAATTCAATTCTTACCTATAACAAGTCGGAATTGCTGTGAGAAACAGATGAGTTAGGGTCTCAATCCCCTCAAACGGGTCAATTCAATTCTTACAAATGTGTGTCGTAACATGTTATCGTCGCACTAAGTGTCTCAATCCCCTCAAACGGGTCAATTCAATTATTACACGTATTAACAGGATTTCTCTGTACCCGTATGGGTTAATAGTCTCAATCCCCTCAAACGGGTCAATTCAATTCTTACGCCATGGTCTTTGGAACAAAACCTTCCCCGCTGAAAAGAGTCTCAATCCCCTCAAACGGGTCAATTCAATTCTTACCCAATGAAACGGGTATCAGTTTCCAGAGAAGAGGATCTTGGTCTCAATCCCCTCAAACGGGTCAATTCAATTCTTTCTGAGGTGACAATGGCATATGCTGAAGAGCTTCTTTATAGTCTCAATCCCCTCAAACGGGTCAATTCAATTCTTACGGAGTTCATCATCTAATTCTCGGATTCCGAGAAGAGTCTCAATCCCCTCAAACGGGTCAATTCAATTCTTACTCACTGGTTAGATGAACGTTGGTCTGCCCCCAGACAGTCTCAATCCCCTCAAACGGGTCAATTCAATTCTTACAAAAAGGAGATATAAAATGTTAGCAGAGAGAAAAGTAAGTCTCAATCCCCTCAAACGGGTCAATTCAATTCTTACTCTATATGGAGTTGGGCATATATTTAGCACTGCTATGTCTCAATCCCCTCAAACGGGTCAATTCAATTCTTACTAACGTTGTACATCTTGTTCGTATTGATCCTAAGAGTCTCAATCCCCTCAAACGGGTCAATTCAATTCTTACGGACAAAATACCGAGCGTGATAAGAAGATAGTCGGAGAGTCTCAATCCCCTCAAACGGGTCAATTCAATTCTTACAAAAGTGTAATGTTAATTCTAATAATATAGCATTACACGTCTCAATCCCCTCAAACGGGTCAATTCAATTCTTACGGTGTGGCTATTATATATAATATCATTCGTTATGGTCTCAATCCCCTCAAACGGGTCAATTCAATTCTTACAAGGTTATATTTAACTATAGACCCTAACTGGTTTATTGTCTCAATCCCCTCAAACGGGTCAATTCAATTCTTACTACACGGCGTGCCAGAATACTATTTATGGCAAGTGGTGCGTCTCAATCCCCTCAAACGGGTCAATTCAATTCTTACCCCGACCTATCAGATAATGAGAAGGTAAAATGGGGTAAAGTCTCAATCCCCTCAAACGGGTCAATTCAATTCTTACAGTCTGCAACAGTGGCTTGCCTCGTAGGTGGACAGAAAGTCTCAATCCCCTCAAACGGGTCAATTCAATTCTTACCTTACAAGAAACTTATCAATTTATTCTATGAGGCTCACTTCAGTCTCAATCCCCTCAAACGGGTCAATTCAATTCTTACAAGACTTGGATATTATTACTGCATAGTGCCAGTTGGCACAGTCTCAATCCCCTCAAACGGGTCAATTCAATTCTTACATAATCAATTCCGTGTTGCCATCCCCTTCTTTAAGTCTCAATCCCCTCAAACGGGTCAATTCAATTCTTACGGTGACGTTTTCAAGTGACTGTGGAGCAAAGGGTTGGAAGGGCAAAAAAGACAGTGATGGTAAAAAGGTGGTTGAGGGGGTGGGGGGCATATTTTTTGACCTTATTTAATTGATTGATGGATAGTGAGATACGATTTGGACAGTGATTTTGTCCTAAAATGGACTTAATTCCTTTATTTTTAGTCAGTTGTCCAAAATTGACCTTGGTCTGACAAATCACGGTCCGAACCTCCATCTTTATTCTTCTAATTTCCTTAAAATAAATCTAATTTTAGCTGTCAATGATTTTTTATTTTCATATTTCATTAGTAGAGGTATCAGAAAAATTCAATGGAATATCTGGCATTATAAGTCTATATTATTTGAATTCATTTATATCTTTTTTAAATAATTAAAACGCTTATAGAAAGGTAGATAAAGAATTTTCATACCATTACATCTTTAATATCATTTTTTAGACACAGATAAAGGAATTAAAGGTATGGTAAGATGACAACTTTAACAGATAGGAATACATCAATTAAACTGGTTCAATATCGCTAAAAGGGCTGGATATTATGAATAAAAGTTAGAGAATATTATAGGTAAATTTGTAATTATTTCTCTCTTATCCAGTTCTCGGTTTAAAAGGCAAGGAGTAGCTAAGATGCTTTAGGTATTTTATGAACTTTCAGTAAAATGAGAGTGACTTTTAGATAAGGTCTTTAATAATTTAATAAGTAGTTAAAATTTTAGATAAGGATGATAAATTAGTGGAGCATGCATTACTTTTGTTAGCATTATCTGGAGAATAGGTATAAAATGAGTGAAAGAGATGAGTAAATATATCTTTCTTTAACTTAAATGATGATAACTTCTTCATCTTCAGTGTAAGTTCCGAGGCCGGAGATGGCAATATTTCTGGCGCAATTTTTACAGAGGAGGTAGTAGCGGATGCTATCTTCATCTGGTTTAATAAGTTTATCCAGAGCAGATTTCATTTCCAGGTATTGTTTATCGTTTAGCATACATTCAAAAACGCTTTTCTGAACCCGTTGACCATAAGTTTTAAGGCATTTAACCACGCGATAGCGAATTCTATCGGAAACGATATCAAAGCAGACGAGATATAGGCTTTTATCAGAGCCAGATCTATTGATAGCCTGAAGCATAAATCATTTCCAGTGAAAAGGAGTATAGTTATCTTTTCCTTCGCAATGAGCAGCCAGTTTACGAGCTTGCAATAGGAAGATATCTTTAAGAATCCAAGAACCGGGTGGTTTTTCCAGATTAAAACGAGAGTTTACCATACGAGCAAAGGCAGTGATAAGGATTTTCATTCCTTCTTGTTGCATAGATACAGGTAGCATTTTAGTGTTTTCATCCAAGTCTTCTTCTTCCGTTTCATCATCTGGGATTTGATTATAGGCAAAGTGTTCGGGACGGATTTCACGGCGATTGATTAGGTTGATGACGAGATTATCTACCAGAGGACGGAATTCTTCCATAAGGTCCAGAGCAAGGGATTGTCTTCCATAAGCTATGTCGTGTAGAGCACCATAATAGGGGTCCAGTCCAGAGATATAGGTTGCTCCCATAACTTGATTCATAAGGAAAGTATATCCTAAAGAGAGTAGTGCATTAACTTCATCCTTAGGAGGACGCCGATTTCTTCCCGTAAAGATGAATTGAGGATTAGAAATTAAAGCTGGGAAAGCAGAGAAATAGTTTTTTGAAGCAATTCCTTCATAGCCACGAAGGGTATCCAGATTAGGAGATGATTGTTCAATTTTATCCAGTATAGCCTGGTTTTGCAGGATAGCAGTTGAGATGAGTTTATCCTTTTTTCTTTTTAAACGATGCATAAGATGGGTTTGCATATTATTTAATTTTCCCTGAATATACAAAGCAGCAAGACTTTCACGATTTTGAAGAGAATTAAGGAACTGAAATTGAGCAATACGAAGCTGGACATTTTTTCCAAATTCTCCTATCAATCTTCCTTTATATTTTCCATAGTAGGAAAGGAATACGGTATCTATTTTATATTTAAGCAGATAAGTAAGAACGGGAGTAGTAAGAGTGACATTACCTACTATAATGAGCTGAGTGATGTCCTTACTATGAAACCAGCGGAGAAGGTTAGGTCCTTTGAAGACATATAACCTATCTCCGCGTTTACAGATAGAAGCACCCTGATCAGCTACATATACGACAGACATATTTACTCCCGATGAATATTAACGGCAACGATGGTCTCTTTTTGTTTTTTGGGGTCAAAGCCAGGCTGGAGTATAAATTTGACTTTTAGACCGTGCTGAAGTTCATCTACAGGAATCTGGCAATCGGCAGTTCTGAAATAATAGGATTCCTTTCCACAGGAGATAAATCCAGCTTTTTTATGCGGAAGCAGTAAATTGATAGTTCCAGAAAGTTCTTCTGCATCATTAGTTAACAACTCAGGAAGCCATTTTCGGATTTGAGAAAAGAGTTCTTTATAATGCTGAAGATTATCCAGAGAGATGTGATAGGAATTCAGTTCTTTGTTCAGGCTTTGTGGGATAGACCATTGTTTGAATTTTCGGATAGAAGCAATAAGCTGTAGCATTTCAATAGCTTTATCAAAAAGTTTTAACTGGAAAAGGATAGACTTGAGCAATTCCCAGAGGTGTATTTTGTTTTCAATTTCACCTGGAGCTAAGGCAGCTCTAATGGCAAAGTCTACTGCTTCATCAATGTTTTTCAGGTTAAAGGCAATTTGCGCAGCTTCATAGAAGAGGAACCAATCTTTTTTACTGAGTAGAATTTCTTTCATTTCATTCAGTGCTTTTTCTTCTTCTCCGAGATGTGAATGGCAGATTGCAATTCTACGCTTTAGCCAGATATGTTTTGCTGGAGTAAGGGTTATGGGTTCATTCAGAGTTTGCTGACATAGCTCCAGGCAATCATTGTAATTACCAGCGGCAATATAAGCTTTAGAAAGGAGGTCAATATACTTTTCTCGTTGAGAAGGGAGAGAGTATTTACCATCTTTAGCAGGGACAGGTTCCATTTCCAGTTTTTGAGGGTCCAGAAGGGAACAGAGCTGGATAATTAAAGCAGGTGATAATTCTGGATGCTTATTGATGTAAGAAAACACACTTAGAGGTAAGGGATGCAAACCAGGAGCAGGAGGGAAAAGTTCTTTTATTTTTTCCAGCCATTCTATAGCTTCTTCAACAGGGAGTTCACATTTCTCTTTAAAATATTGAAAGTAAATGCACCAGGCGGTATTATGACGAATGCTATCCCAGACTTCTGGAAGTTCGCAAGCAACGAGTCCTATCTCTATAGCTTTACTATAATTAGCTGCTTGTTTAAGGCTATTCTGCATATAATAGATGAGAGATAGATTTTGCTCATTGTTATCAGCGGCATAAAGCTTTTCAAAAATCTGCAGAGCTATATCCAGTTCACCACTACGAGCCAGTTGCTTGGCTTGTTCCAGTTCATTTAAGAATTCTGTATTATTCATTTTATACCTCCCGTTTATTTAAGTTGCATCACCAGAGAAATCTGTTCCCCATTAGTTATCTTTTTCAAGATACCATAGGGAGTGGAGATTTCATCTAAACCAATGTTTTCAAATGCGTTAATAATATCTTTTTCTACCTGTTCCAATCGTTCCTGTAAATCTCTGGTTTGGCTTTTAAGTTTCAGATAGGTAGAGATGAGGTCTTTTAGCATTAAATCATTAGCCTGGAGAGCATTAATGGATTTGGAACTGAGTTTTTTTAGATGCAATAAAGGAGTGGGATACATTCCAGATTCTTGAGAGAAATCGCAATGACAGCGCTCAGGTTCTACAAGCGTTCCAACTAAAGAGCGAATACGGTTACAACTCATTACATTTCCCCTAAAAGGTCGCTTCATTAGGTCATCAAGTTCACAATTGGTCAGCTTTTTCATAAGAGTGTTCACTATAGCGGGTCCATTAGTGAGATGTCCACAGACATAGCGCAAAACTGTTTTTTGTTCACCTGTGAGTGAATGATTAGTACTTATCAGATTATCAATAGTCCAGAGCACAGCACAATTTTGTTTCAAGCACAGCCATTCAGAATCAGTTTCTGGGTCAGGAGCTTCCAGGGTTTCAGGATAGATTAAGGGAGAGACAGGTTCTTGGGCATTTTCTTTTTCCTGAATCAGACTGAAGTTGGGGTCCAGAGCAAACAGAGCAGAAATGAGGTCTTCTGGAGATACCATTTTTGGCTGCTTGATAAACTCTTCAAAACTGATGATTTTAAATTCCTCATTGAGCATAGTAGAATTGAGTCCGCTAAGACGATGAATTCCATAAGGAAGTTTGACCAGATTGCCATAGTTGTCCCGGGAAGTTCTTACTTGTTTAGGGAAAATTTCAATGCTGATAGGAAGTCCATTAAAAGTTATCTGGGCAACAATTCTCTGAGCAAAACTACGAGCTACATAAGCAGGGATTTTTTCTTTAAGAAGAATCCAGAGATGATAACCTTTATAGCCACTGAATTCCACATTCATTTCCAGATGATAGGTTTTGAGTAATTCACGGAATTCATTGATAATCTTTTGAAACCCTTGTTCCAGCCAAAGACGAAAAGCCGGGTCATGCAAATTATCCAGATGAGATTTTTCTACATCCAGGTCAAAGACAATCCATTTCACTTTTCCCATTAAATCCAGTTGATAAATGCCCAGAGTTTGAATTCCAAGAAGATGATTACGGACAGCATTCAGATTCAGAGGTTCATTAACAGGAGTGTAACCATATTTCCCTTCATCGGAGACCCATTGACGAGCATAGCTATTTTCTCTACCCTGAAAAAGATTTATCATTGTGAGTAAATCTGAATCAGAATAGATATCTGTTTGCGAAAAAGGAGTGGAACTTTCTGGAGAAAGGATGAATTCCTCTTTTTCTTCGGGAAGGACAATACTATTTTCTTGAGCAAGTTGCTGGATTAGCTCACGAAGCTCATTATTGGGATTAGTTTTTAGGAATTCCCATACATCCAGATAATAAGGAGCGAAAGAGGGGAAATCTATAATTCTGGATTGGATAAAGGAGAGGTATTTTTCAGAATCCTGATGAAGTCGTAAAATTCTTGCTTTCTGAAGAGCCGCATTATGTTCCTCTGGATTAGCTTGCAGGACAAGATCAAGTTGCTTTAAAGCAGCATCAATTTCACCTAACATCTGAAAATAGCTTGCTAACTCACATCTTTCGTTAACTGTCAATTCAGGTAGAGCTGAAATTTCTTCACATACTTTAGATGCAGTAGCAAAATCTTCATACAAAAAAGCAGAATTGAAAGCTATCCGATATTGGTGAAAACGAGAAGTTTTGGGTAGCTTCTGTTCAAGCTGTTCGGCATTAATAATAATCTCTTTCATTGTTTTCTCCTTAAAAATATATTTTTATTAGGTATTGTATCCTTTGAGATAAAATCCTAATTCTAAAAATTGATATGTATGATAAAGGAGAGAAACCTGACAAAAAATTTAGGGAAAAATAAGAGAGGAGAAATCTTTATATTATAGAATAGAGGTAGGACTGAGATAATTTTTTGAAAGGGAAAATGTTAAGTGCAGTAATAGGATAATATAATTGAGGTTAGGATTACATAAATAGATGAATCTTTAATTAGGAAAAACCTGGTGCTTTGCAAGATGGGGACATCTTGCATCCTTTTATAATTCTATGGAGCTTAGCTTAAAAGAAAAGCGTTTCCTCCTGATTTGATAATTAAGCCTTTTAACTCAAGATTGAGAAGGATAGTAGATAATTTTCCAAAGCTATAGCCAGTCTTAAGTAGGAGTTCATCAAAAGAGAGTTCGCGTTGCTCTTCCCTAAACAAGTCATAAATTTTTTGTTCATCAGGTGAGATTTCAGGTAGAAATTCCAGTTGTTCCCTTTCTTCCACTTCTATTCCGAGAGCGTAGAGAATATCTTCTGGACAGGTTATGCATTGTGCTCCGTTTTTTATGAGATAGTTAGGACCTTGAGCATTAGGATGATAGATTTCACCTGGAAGTGCTATCAGGTCATGATTTTGTTCCAGAGCATGTTTAGCTGTAATCATAGCGCCGCTGGTCATAGAGCCTTCTACCACAAAAGTTACAGGAGCCAGAGCAGATA
>Ga0255342_1005832_pt1 | contig 11567 bp, 12 predicted proteins | sample wastewater_treat_3_FD_192416 | JGI IMG/M metagenome (GOLD analysis project Ga0255342, IMG submission 192416) | Wastewater microbial communities from Lulu Island WWTP, Vancouver, Canada - plant14 | ecosystem: Engineered > WWTP > Wastewater > Unclassified | place: Canada: Vancouver, British...
ATGCAGGTAGCATTCATAATAACGGCATTGTGGTGGTTGCTGTTTACGATACCTTTATTCAAGAATGTACATCAGGTACATTATATCGAAAAACAGAAAGGTATAGTAAAAGGTGCATTCTTAAGAATAGCAAACACATTCAGGAATATTAAAAAGAAGAAAGATATTTTTATATTTATACTTGCATATTTTTTCTACATTGACGGAGTATATACGATTATTACGATGGCTACCATATACGGTACGGAATTGGGGTTGGATTCGGTGTCCATGGTGCTTGCTTTATTGCTCACTCAGTTCATAGCTTTCCCGTGTGCGATTATAGCCGGCATTCTGGGAACAAAATACGGAACACTCAAGATTATAAAGATATTTATAGGAATATATATGTTTGTGGCAATCTTCGGATTCTTCCTTAAGAGTGAGTGGCAGTTCTGGGTACTGGCGGCCGTAGTAGGAATGGCACAAGGGGGTATACAGTCACTGTCAAGAGGCTTTTTCGGCAGGATTATTCCCAAAGAAGAATCCAACGAGTACTTCGGTTTCTTCGACATATTCGGCAAACTGGCGGACATAATGGGACCTCTGCTCATGGGCTTGTTCGGTATAATAACCGGACATTCCAGATACGGTATCTTATCTTTGATCCTGCTGTTTATAATAGGATTTGTGCTGTTGTCAAGGTTGCCTAAAGGTTTCGGTGAAGTTAAATCAGTACCGGAAGAGTGAGAAATGTGACATTTTGTGACAGATAATACAGTGAATACCGAAATATTGCATAAATATTCAGAAATGAACAAATTCAATGAGTTATATGCATATAAAATGGATATATCTGCATAAACAAACTTAGTGTTATTAGAAGCAATGTTATTTAAACACAACGAATGTCATATTTTTCATATAGTAAGAGACGGGAATAAATGATAAAATACAATAGGTGGAGTCTTAAAAAACATATTAAAAAAAGGGGGTTATATATAATGAAATTAAAAAGAATTCTTTCTTTGGTTATGGTATTGGTACTGTTGACAGGGTTATGTCTTTCACTTGCGGGATGTGCAGAGCCGGAAACAGCCACATACACTATCACCAATACAACTCCTAACACAGTTACGCTCAAGTGGATTAGGAAAGTAAAAATTCAGCAAACATGGTTGGATGTTAAACCCGGTGAAGTGTTGGAAATAACGATGGATATCGATAAAAAGCAGCCTAATGTTTTAAGTGTATTCTTTGGCGGTTTCAAAGTCGGCAGAGATGTTATAACTCCTGAAAACGGATTTGTTGACGGCGGCAAATACTATATCATTATTTTCCGTACGCCCGGTGCTTCCAAGGATGAGTATAAGCTTGTTCCTGATGACGGAACATACGTGAAACCTGCACAATAAAATTGAGGTATTCAATTGGAGATATGTGAGAAGGTATTCGGCTTTGAGTTGACTTTCAAAACATCGGATAAATTGTTTTCATATAAGAGTGCTGATAAAGGCACTCTTTTTATGTTAGATAAATGTGATATCAAAAAAGAAGATATCGTTTTGATTTGGGATACGGATGCGGGCTTGTCGGGATATCTTGTGCAAAGGTTATAAAAGGGAATAATTTTATTATGTGCGATATAGATTTTCTGGCTGTGGAATATTCACAGTTATTACAGGTTTTTGATGTTGACAGGACTTGCTATAAGTAATAATATGAAGTGGATGGAGGTATAGTATGGAATATAAAATAGGCATAATCGGATATGGCGGAATGGCTTCATGGCATCATAAAAATTCTGTCAAAGTGCCCGGTTTGACAGTGACAAGCGCCTTTGATATTGATTCAGAGAGACTTAAGGTAGCGGAACAAAACGGATTAAAAATATATGATAATGTGGATGATTTCCTGAAATACGGTGATTTTTCCATAGTTCTTGTGGCTACACCCAACAACTTCCATAAATACTATTCCGTTATGGCAATGAATGCCAAAAAGCATGTAGTATGTGAAAAACCGGTAGCGATGAGTCTGGTGGAATTGGATGACATGATAGCTGCATCAAAGAAGAATAATGTTCTGTTTACCGTTCATCAGAACAGAAGATGGGACAGGGATTATAAGACGATAAAGAGAGTTCTTGAGGACAATCTTATCGGTAAACCTTATACAATAGAGTCAAGAGTACACGGTCAGAACGGAGTTATGCACGGATGGAGAGCATACAAAGTGGCCGGTGGCGGAATGCTGCTTGACTGGGGTGTTCATCTTATAGATCAGATTCTGTGTATGATCAATGAAAAAGTCACGGAAGTATACTGCCAGCTTTTCAGTATCAAAACACCCGAAGTAGACGACTATTTTAAACTGTTATTAAGGTTTGAATCAGGTTTATCCGCACAAATCGAAGTAGGTACTTACTGTCTGGAAAAAATGCCCAGGTGGTATGTTAATGCCGATCACGGCTCGGTAATAGTAAAAAACTGGGAATGTGAGGGTAAAATAACAAAAGCCAGCGAGATTGTAATGGAATGGGAACCGGAAGTAGTACAGACGGTAGGAGGCCCTACCAGAACCATGGCACCGCGTCCTAAAGAAACACTGGAGGAACTTGCACTTCCGAAAGTGGAGAGCCAATGGAGTGACTACTATATAAATGTAATTGCTCATCTTAACGGAAAAGAAGATTTAATTGTTAAGCATGAAGAACTAAGAAGAGTAATGAAGATTATTGAGGCGGCATTTGAATCAGACAGAACACATCAGAGTATTAAATGTTTAATATAAAGGAGAGAGAAACATGAGCGCAAAAGCAGATATCTATTTTATGACTAATCAGAAGTTTTTTCCGGCTGAGAAACTGTATGCCGTGAAAGAAAAATTGGACTCCATGACCGATGAGCAAATCCAACGTTTGATGTTCATTCAGATGAAGGATCCTACTACATACCTGTTGGTCTCGATATTTATCGGACAGTTGGGTGTAGACAGGTTCCTCATGAACGATATCGGAATGGGAATTTTGAAGTTATTGACCGGAGGACTTTGCGGTATACTGTGGATATACGACATGGTTACCATACAGGATAAAGTAAGGGGCATGAACTTCGACGCATTCATGAATTTTATGTAATACCTTTCGGATTTTCAAACGGTATTGTCTTAAAATACGCATACAACAATGTGCATAGTATTTGTACATTGTTTTGTTACCGGATAAGACTGAAATTTCAGAATAGTTAAACCTAAAAGGATATAACTCCGAGGTGGCTGAGCAGTATCTTAAGGCCTGTCAGAATCAGTATTATGCCTCCCGTTATTTCCGCACCGGACTTGAATCTGCACCCGAAAATGCTGCCTATATATACCCCTGCAGAAGATAAGATAAGTGTAACCGCTCCGATAAAGCCGACAGCGGGTATGATTTTTATGGATAACAAGGCGAAAGACACACCGGCAGCAAGGGCATCAATGGAAGTGCCTATTGCCAAAGGGAGCATTTGCTTAAAACTTAAAGATTGACTGTTGTCTTCCGAAGACTGGCAGGAGCCTTTCTTTTTGCTTTCTATAATCATTTTAATACCTATGATTGCCAAAAGAGTAAAAGCAACCCAATGGTCCCATTTATCTATAATTCCTGCAAAAACCGATCCTATAAGAAAGCCTGCCAGAGGCATAGCAGCCTGAAATATACCGAAATACAGCCCCACAATCAAGGCATCTTTCCGGGTTACTTTCTTAAGTGAAAGACCTTTACATATAGCTACCGCAAAAGCATCCATAGAAAGTCCTACCGCTATAAGCAGCAGTTCCAAAAAAGTCATGTCGCTCTCCTAACAGTTTCGTTTTATTATATAATCGAGTGATGGAGAAGGCAATAAATTTTTGCATATATTCAACGAACCGCATTGTTTTTAACGGCTCTGTATGATAAAGTGTAAGTATCACAAATAGAAGGAGACATATATGGACGCACTATTTCCGCTGAATAAAAATGTTAAGAAGAAAAAACTCAGCACTTTGGTAATAGCAATTTTGCTTTATGTAGTTTTATCGGTTATTGTAGGACTGATTCAATGGCTCTTACGCGGGATTCCCGTCGTAAATACCGTTATGAATATAGTCGGATATTTGGTTTGGCTGTACAGTGTGGTAGGCGTGATTCTGGCTATCTTTAAGTTCGTTAAGTAGCCGGAATGTAACATACTTAGTTTACTATAATTGTGTTTTGCGTATGCACGACTATACTTTGATTCGTTCAAAGAGAAGAACTATATCATTAAGAATCTCACAGGATTGTACCGTTATAGTACGGGCACCTTTTTTGTGTTCAAAAAAAGTTATTGATAAATTTGTATCCGATCATAAAAAATGGATAGACAGGCAAATAGAAATTAGAAAAAATCAGCCTTCAGTGAAAAACCTAACAAGCGAACAGATTAAGAAGTTAAAGAAGCAGGCTAAGCAGGTGCTCACCGAAAGAACAAAGTATTATTCGGAAATAACGGGACTGTATCCTGCATATATTAAAATAACATCCTCGGAAAAGCGCTTCGGGAGCTGCACTCAAAAAGGCGGAATATGTTATTCATACAGACTTATCTTGTATCCGGAAAGAGCTGTGGATTATGTGATAGTGCATGAACTGTGTCATTTGCGGCACCGGCACCATCAGAAGCCTTTTTATGACCTTGTAAAGAAATATATGCCGGATTATAAGGAGAGGGATAAACTTCTTAAAAACGTAACCGGTATGCCTTAGTAAGTTACTCTAAAGTAGCATATGCTTTTTGCATGAAATCATCCATGTATGTGATTTCGGTAATCCAGTAATTAACTATTATTTCATCCACATTTTTGGATTTGGCAAAGTCTATTATATTCATGTTGCCGCAGTATGCCTTGTTGTATGTACGGGAATCCACTACATATATAGTCTTGTAGTGAGGTAACAGGAAGGATATTAAAGAATCTCCGAAAGAGTCTTTTATAACCATACACTTAAGATCGGAGTCGGACGATGTGGTTATTTCGCTGTATGTTCCGAAACCCCCGTCGGAAAACAGCAGGTAGTAATCTTTGTCGGGTTTGACCCTTTCTTTGTTTATAAGTCTCTTTTCAATTGAAACATCCTGACTGTTGTAAATGTATTTGTAATCTACTATCGGATAGTATGCGATTATGGTATCGGGATTATCATAATCGGCCTGTGTAAGATAGGGTTTATTGTAAAACCCGAGATAACCTTCCACAACAAGTTTTTCACTGTAGTTGCTTAAAGGAATTATTTCCGATTGCCTGTTTCTTGCCTTCATAAGTTCCGTATAGCCGTAATAAGCACCCAGGTGTGTCCAGTGATGATCCGTACGGTAATATATGTATTCATCAACATGCTCGACCATGGACCGCAATACATTTACATTTTTTACGGACTTATCAATCTTGCTGTTTATCTGTTCGACATTTGCAGCACGGGAACTTAAGAAATCATATTTTGTTAATGCAAGATAGGTGGAGCGGGACGGTGCAAGCATACTGTATACTTCAATATCCGGTCCGGCCATCTTCTTTATTTTATTTATGTAATTCGCATAGTTATCATATGCCTCTTCCGAATAAGAATCCAGCTTGAATGTTTCATCACCGATGGTAATATACATACCTGTTGCGGCACCGGACCCGGTAGGTTCCTCTTCCGCAGGTGCGGGGGACGGGGATGCCGTAACTGAAGGTTCATCGGTTGATGCTGGATTATGTGGTTGCGTTTCAGTCGGAACGGGAGAAACCGATGCCACAGGTGTCTGCGTAGGCTTGGGTGTCTTTGTCGGAGCGGGTTCCGTTCCTATAACCGATATGGAAACACGGTTTTTCCCTATGCCGAAGTTCTTTTTAATTTTCACATTTGCCTGTATCATATTTTCTCTTAAGAGCAGAGTGTCGGAATAATAGTCATTCCAGCCGGAGGCATAACTCTTGTCAAATACTGATTGGAAAGAGAATACAGGTTTCTTTGCAAGGGTACGGTTTTCCTGTAAAGATATTTCACTCTTGTCGGGATTTAACAGATTCAGCAACCCGAAAACTGTTATAAATACAACGAATATCAATGTGTCAAGTTTTATTCTTCTCATCGAAACCTATCCTTTTCCGTCTTGTAAAAATATATCATAAAATCAAGGTGAAAACCAATAGATATGAGGTCATATATTTATTGATTCATCAATATATTGATTTAATAATTAATTGATTAGACAGTTATAGGTAATCTGGCCACCACTTCGCCCAAATCGTTTATCACGCCCGTCTCGATAAATCCGTAGGAAGCATATAAGTGTCTTGCCGTATCGTTATGCGGATCGTATGACAGACATATAGCCTTGGCTTTTCCTTCGGGAAATGTCTTTATAACCTCAATTACCTTTGCAAAAGCCTCTTTCCCGTAACCCTTTCCCTGATACTGAAGTCCTATCATAAAACTTACCACTTCATAACAGTTTTCATGATAATACTTGCTGTCTTTGGCATATTTATGAACCAATATGACTATTCCTACAACAGTCTCATCATTATATATTGCGTATGCGATAGGGGGAAATTTATCATTGGTTGCAGCCACATAAGCCTGTGCCAGTGCGTACACATTATCTTCTACGAAATCCTGCTGATTATCCGTTACACCCAGTGACAGGCACTGCTCAAAGTTCTCCCATGTTATCTTTTTTAATTCCACCATTAAAGGTTTGTCCTCCAAAACCGCTACAATACGGTTTATTACAGTTATATGAACATATTATTGATTTACGGTAATTTAACGACTTCAAACTGCACATAAACCCACATGTTATCTGCTGATGATTCCCGTCTGCCATACCTGATCAATCTAAGAACGGCGGATAAAAAGCATAAGTGACAACATTTATAGTATATTATCAATAGTCAAAATACAAGATGGTAAGTAAAAAAACATGAAAAATAATAAGAGCATAATAAGAGAACAGATAGATGATATAATGTTAGCGGGACTGAGGGGTTATTATGTTTTTTGACATTGTTGAAAAGACCGATAAGTATCTGGAATATATGGACTATTTCATATTGGGACCGTCGGTTGTACGTTGCATCCATTCCGACGATTTACTGATGAATTTCGATTTGTTTAATGCATCGGACAGCAATGCCGGCAGTGTGCTTTTACGTTCAAAAGATAACGGCAATACCTGGATAGAACAGGGGCTTATAGAGAAATCCTATGTATATGATTTTAACAACAGCCGGGTTAAAAGCGGCTATGGGGCGCTGTATTCTGATACCGATGCAAAGGTAATTTTATATGTCGCAAATGATACATACTGGGAGGAAAATAAGATAGCTTCCCTGTGGAGAATGAGGACCTTGTATTACAGACTGTCATTTGATGACGGATATACCTGGACGGATAAGAAATACATTGTGCAAAAAGGCGATTGCTATAACACAAAACATTTCATGAAGTCGGTGGAATTCGGAGTTAATATGGCAGCTACGGTTTCTCCCCTCATAGTACATGCAAAAGATAACAGCCTTCTGGTGCCGGTACAGGTACAGATGCTGGATAAAGACGGTACTCTTTTTAATCCCACGGGTATGGGATATATGAAAGCGGGGGCTTTAAAAGCGGTATGGAACAGTGAGAAACTTGAATATGAATGGGATTTAGGGGAGTATGTGACAGTGGAGCCGGACAAATCGGTCAGGGGACTGTATGAGCCTATGTTCGGAATAATAGACGGAAAAGAAAATGAAATATTAATGGTTATGCGTAACAGCAATTATACGCAGTCGGATAAAATAACCGGTGCAAAATTCTACAGTATATCAGAAGATAACGGCTATACCTGGTCTAAACCGGAAATGCTTCTGTATGATGACGGCAGTATAATGTACTCTTCTTCAAGCATACCCAAATTGCTCAATCACAGTAACGGTAATCTCTATTTCATAGGTATAATAAACCGAGAAAATCCCAAAGGGAACCTGCCGAGATATCCTTTATGCATAGCAAAAGTCGATAAGGAAACCAAGAGAATAATAAAAGCATCAGTCACAGTTATAGATACCAAAAGAGAGCATCACAACTTAAGTGTAAAAACTTCCAATGTTGTGGACTATTCCAATCACGGGGTTTATGAGGATAAAGAAACAAAAAACATAGTTGTATTGGCTCCTTACAGGGAGAATCTTTCGCAATATCGCTGCTATCTGAACAGATATGTAGTAAAAGTTAAGTAAGCCTTACGTTTTGCATCGCTTACTTATCGATTTTATTATTTTTCAATAAAAAAGTTATATGTTATTTCTGCGGGATTGCTTAGTCTGATACATGCTTATATCCGCTCTTTGGAGCAGAGAATCCACTGTTTCACCACTGTTGTGAGTAGCAACTCCGCAGCTTAAGGCCACTCCTTGGCAACAGCCGAAGTTGTATCCGGAAACGAATGCTTCTATTCTTTTTGCGATATCCGTAATACCTACATAGTCGGTGTCGGGACAGATTATAAGGAACTCCTCTCCGCCCCAGCGTCCTGCGATATCCGTTTGTCTTACGCAAGCCAACAGAAGATTGGATATCTCCACAAGCACTTTATCTCCCGTCATGTGTCCGTATGTGTCATTGATGGATTTGAATCTGTCAATATCCGCAATGATAATGGAAAAAGGCTTTTTACAGGTTTTACTTTTATGTACCAACTCATTCAGTGTTTCATCCAGTTTGTGTCTGTTATAAAGACCGGTGAGTCTATCCGTTATGGACATCAGATGAAGTTGATTATTTTTGATTACAAGGGATTTTTCCGCCCGTTTCTGGCTTCTTTCATAATACACTATCAGTAGCATCAGGCATGCACCGGCACCTGAAATATTGATGATTGACATGTAGCTGAAGACGGCAGGTTGCCAGTCCCCGTGGAAAAAAATAATGTATAAAAGTCCCGATAGTCCCAGAATAAGTGTTGCCCTTACTCCTTTTTTTCCTTCCAGCATCAAGTATACGAACGGAAGGTATGCCGCAGCCCAGAATAAGCCGGAATAGTCGCTATAAACCAGATGGAGAATGGAACCCATCAGAAAAGTTGCTAATATTACGGCAAAAACCGAAGTAAGCTGTATATTATCCGTCTTATGGAAGAATATGATTACAACAACCGACAATATCATTACCGCAAAATAGAAATAGATAAAGACGGGATGATCGGTTTTTATTATATTCAGGATGCCGAAAATCATGCATATGATAGACATATACGCAACGGCGGCATTTAAAAGGAATGCTCTTCCGTAATCAGGATTATCGGACTTAAATCTGTTGTTATTTGAAAGGTATCTTTTTAAAACCTTATTTCTTTCCCCCAAAGTACACCCTCTAAATAATCATTCCAGCATAATATACACTATCTGTAAATAAAGTGCAAGCAAAAACATGCATTATTGGTAATTCAAGGTAAATTCTAGGTAAATATTCTTTCTCTATTATTCTTTTCTTAATATGAAACTCATGCTGTTACACTATTTTGCATAATGTCCACGAATAAATCCGCTATGTAGGGATCAAGCGTTACACCTGAAGATTTTCCGATTCTGTCCAAGGCCTCTTCTTTTGATAAAGCGCAAATGTTTTTAGTGTTTGTCAGTGCATCATATGCTTCGGCAACCGCAACAATTCTTGCAATTAGAGGAATATCCGATTCCTTTAAGCCTTTCGGGTACCCTGAACCGTTCCACTTCTCATGATGAGAGTATATGCCTTCGGCTATGTCCAGCATATCATCAAAAAGATTTAATATTCTGTATCCGTAAACAGGGTGTAGATGGAACTGCTCTCTTTCCTCATCGGAATAAACTTCCTTTTTGAGTATTTTTTCATCAAGAACCACTTTTCCGATATCATGCATATATCCGGCAATCTTTGCTTTTTTGACCATAGGTTCGGGAAGTTTCATGGCCAATGCTATTTTCTCCGATAATGCCGATACATTCTTGGAATGGACCACTTCTCTGGGACTTCTTTCGTGCAGGGTTATGACCAACTCGTTCAGCATATCGGTATTGGTACTTCTTCTGTTCATGACTTTCTCACGATACATCCTGTCTTCGGCCATATTGATTGCCTGTTCAATGGATGTTTTATCATCGGTGATTGTCTCCGCTCCAATGGATATACTGAATGTTATAGATGCTATTCTGGCATTATGTATTTCCTCTTTAACCGCATTCATTATATCGTATGCTTCTTCCCGATCGGTCTTAGGTAATAATACAATAAATTCATCTCCTCCGACACGGGCTATGAAAGAATTATTGTTAGCACTGTTTTTCAGCGCCTGTGCCGATTTCAGAATTAATCTGTCACCTATATCATGTCCGAATACATCATTGGTTATCTTAAGACCGTTTATATCGGCAAATATTACCGAATAAGGCAGGTTATCCGATACTTCAATCTCTTTTATTCTTTGCTCAAAAAACCGCCTGTTGGGAAGATCGGTAAGCACATCATGAAAACTCAAGTATCTTATACACTCCATATCGGACAGTTTTTGAGTTATATCCAGAAAAGTTACCACCGCACCTATAACCTTGTCATTTTTATACTGAAGATAAGAATGCAGTTCAACATGAATAGTGCTTTTATCCGCTTTTAAAAACTTTATATTATCAATATGTAAAGTCCGTCCTTCTTCCATGCATTTGATAACTTTACATGCTCTTTCGTCATTGCTGTCAAACAACAGTTCATGCATTTTTTTACCCAGAAGCTGGTCCTCGGTTTCATAACCTAATATTCTCAGACAACTTTTATTACAAAAAGTGCATATTCCTTCCATATCTACTCCGTAAATAGCTTCCGCAGTAGAGTTCAGTATTATCTGCAACTGTTCTTTTTTCTCTTCCAACTGCTCATTTAAAGCTGCAAGTCTTTCTGTTTCCAGCTCTGCAGCATTAACGGAATCGGATATCTGTTTGCTATTTTTTTCAGTAATGTTATTAATTAATAATCTGTCTTTTTTGTTAAAATCTTTTCTCATAACCCATAACTCATCTAGTTACATCGGCAAATCTATTTGAGAAGAGGTAATGTCAAGTCTTTAAATTAATTTTCAAATAGTTAGTCCGGTAACCGATATATATGTAACACCGCTTTATACAGCCATGTTTTTTATAATTTTTGTCATAGTTGACCATTAATGATTATATCACAAAAAAGATTTAAATAAAGAAAAATGTAAAAAAATGTTTATTTGCTGAATAAGCAAATTCTTCACGGCATTTCTGTCGCTTATTACAGATGCCTCTATCAAACGGTAAGGATGCTTGTATTAATATATGTTATAGGATGGACTGTTGTTGATGTTAATAAATAGTAAACTCCACTGTTTCCTCCAGATAATCATCAACATACAATTCCACCACATAGTCTCCGAGAGGGAACTCAAACTCGCTTTGGTCTAAGCTGAAGTAGAACCACGCGTCATAGTCAATATATATATAATCGGAAATAAAGGATTCATCGGAATCAAGGTGATACCAAACGGAAACAACACTCA
>Ga0255342_1005838_pt1 | contig 11559 bp, 13 predicted proteins | sample wastewater_treat_3_FD_192416 | JGI IMG/M metagenome (GOLD analysis project Ga0255342, IMG submission 192416) | Wastewater microbial communities from Lulu Island WWTP, Vancouver, Canada - plant14 | ecosystem: Engineered > WWTP > Wastewater > Unclassified | place: Canada: Vancouver, British...
TAAACAAGGTGATACCAGGGAAGACCCGCTAGCATATCTAAGATAGAGTAATAAAAAAGCTCCTGAACAAAGGGGGCTTTTTTTATGCCCGTAATTAGGATAGGCTATAATGGAAAGAAATAAGACGTTTGATAACGGGTTGTCGAGTATATAACTTCGGGCTTAGAAATTAATTTACTGTCCAGAGTAAAGGAGTAAGGGGCGAGGAGTTAGGGGTTAGGGGTAACCCGTCACTCAACCCAGCTCTTAAAGTTCTGTTCCTTGCTTTCCCAGGTTCTTTGGTTTCTAGTAAAGAATGTTCTTTTAGCGCTTAGTTGAGTGCCGGGCTAACTCTGCCAACCAGATAACCTGTTTTCATCCGTATACCCTGTATGTATGTCTAGAAATTGAAAGCTGAGGGTTAGTAGATGTTTTTAACGCTTTTTGCCAATGAGCAGGGAGAACTACTGGAGTATCCTGGTATAGGGATGCTGGGGCGAAGTGGTTCTGATTGGGTGGTACCGGAAGAGGATGAGATGATGCCCTTACCCCGGGGAGCTTCACTGGTAAGTGTTCCTGGCTGTATACCGGTTGGTCTTGACCATGAGGAACAATTAACTTATTTTGAATGGGCACCTGATTGTGACGATAAAATTCAAGCAGTAGCTGCTCTCTTACCCCAGGGCTTTACCCGGACCCTTATGCCCGCTTGTGTAAAGCGCAAAGCGGATAAAGACCTTCCCCTGCTGGGTTATGCGGCAGTAGGCTTCAAGCAGGAAAAAATATATGTAGCTGCAGTCCAAACTGATGCTCACCGTAAATGGCACCCAACTTACTACAATACCGAAGGGCTGCCGGCGCGGATTGAAAAAAAGCTAAGAAAGTACCCTGATAATAAGATTCTTCGGCAACTGGCCCGTTGCTCTTTAGAATATAGTTGTTTTACGGCCCAGAATATATTTTACCAGCGCTGGGAGGGGGGTATACCTACTATGCCTCGTTGTAATGCTAATTGCATGGGTTGTATATCTGAGAGTCATGTGAACGTAACCTCTCCCCAACAGCGCCTGAGTTTTAATCCCTCGGTTAATGAAATAGTCGAAGTGGGAACTGAACACCTGACAAATGCCCGGGATGCTATAATAAGTTTTGGCCAGGGATGTGAGGGTGAACCAGCTCTGAATGCTAAGAATATATCTCGAGCAATAGATATTATGCGCAAAGAAACTTTGCGGGGTACCATCAACTTAAATACTAATGCCGGCTATAGCGCAGGTATAAGGGAGATATGTGATGCCGGGCTGGATACTATGCGGGTAACTATATTTTCCTGCCAACAGGATAATTATAGGGCTTATCATCGTCCCCTGAACTATACTTTTAAAGATGTGGAGAAGTCTATTACCTATGCCAAAGATAAGGGAGTTAAGGTATCTCTTAATCTTTTAACTTTTCCGGGATTTACTGACCGGGAGGATGAAATTGAAGAACTACTTTATTTTTTGGAAGGCAATCGTATCGATATGATTCAGTTGCGTAATTTAAACATTGACCCTGATTATCTAAACAATAACTTCAGCGGTGACAGTGGTATTGGTATACTTAATTTCATAAACTTGTTAAAGCAAGAGTTACCGGGATTGCAGATTAAGTCCTACAGTCATCCGTTAGATTAGGATAATACTTATTTATCATTTGAAGGAGTCGAGGAGAAGTTGGAAAAGAAGGGACCTTTTACAATTAAAGAACTCAGGAGCCTTTCCCCGGGTACTCAATTCTGGGGTAAATATCTAATACTGGATAAAAATCAGCGTAAAATCAAAGATGGTCGCGATATTGTTAATCTTAAACTGGGTGATGCTACCGGCGAGGTAGATGCAGTAGTATGGGATAATTGCAAGGTTACCGGTGAATTGGAAAATGGAGCGGTAATTGGTCTGCTGGCTGATGTAGGTTCTTATAACAACCGCTTGCAGGCAACGGCCAAGCGCATTAAGATTCTGGAAGAGGACCCGCTGGAGTATTTAAAAAAGCCTGATGTAGACCTGGATACATTAATAAGGCATTTTGGGGATATTATAAATAGGGTAACCGACCCTTGTTTGCAGGAATTACTGAACCGTATCTTTACTCCTGAGGTACGAACTATCTTCTTTCACGCCCCAGCAGCTAAAAAAATTCATCATAATTACAGCGGTGGACTGCTGGAACATACCGTGACCGTAGCCCAACTCTGTACTCAGGTGGCCGGTAATTATCCGGAACTTAACCGCGATTTACTGATAAGCGGAGCCCTTTTACATGATATTGGCAAGCTCCAGGAGTATGAGCTCAAGGTGGTACCGGAATATACGGTTGAAGGTAGACTACTTGGGCACATTGTTATGGGCAGCGAACTTATCACCGCTCAGATAGCCCAAATGCGGGCGGAAAATCTGGATTTTCCGCCTAAACTGGAATGGATGTTAAAACATATGATTTTAAGTCATCACGGTAGCCTGGAATTTGGCTCACCAGTAATTCCGTTGTTCCCGGAAGCCTTTATGCTTTATATGATGGATAATTTGGATGCCAAGATGTTTGTTTATAAACAAAAAATTGATGAAAACGATAGCGATGAACCCTTTACTAATTATGATACTTTCTTTGGACAGCACTTTTTTACCTATCGTTACCAGAAAAATAATAACGGAAAGGAAGAATAGGCATGCCGATTTTAAACGTTCAAATGATTGCTGGCCGCAGCCAGGAAAAGAAACAGGAACTGGTGGCAGTTTTGACCTCAGAAACAGCTCGGATTTTGGAAATTGAACCGGATTGGGTGACAGTGGTAATTAGCGAATACACCCGAGATAACTGGGCCAGTGGTGGTGAACTTCATTCCGTCAAATACGGTGAAGGTTTTGGCAGCCAGGGAACGGGGAAGTAGTGCGTGAGGAGTAAGGGGTAAGAGGTAAGGGGCATTTTTAAGAGGAACTGTTCATGAAACGATCTTACAAGCAATTGTTTTTCGCAATATTTATCCTGGTTTTACTGGTGGTTATCTGGCAAGAATACTATGGTAACCGCCTGGATCCAACTATGATTACGGACAAATTAGACCTGGGACCTGCCTGTCAGGTACCCTTGCAAATAAGTTCGGAGGATAAAAATAACAATAATATTCCTGATGCCCTGGATCTGGTACAAGGTGCTCGCCAGGAAGTGGAACGTGGAACCGTTTATGATGCATCATATTATTCTGGCGGTTATCCACCCGAGGGTAAAGGTTGCTGTACCGACGTAATTTGGCGAGCTTTTGAGGCCGCCGATTATGATTTTAAGACCATGGTAGACGAAGATATACAGAATAATCCTGAAGCCTATGGTATTACCGGCAGACAACCGGATCCGGATATCGATTTTCGCCGGGTAAAAAACCTACAAATATTTTTTAAACGACATGGGCAGCAGCTTACTACCGAAATAAAACCAGGAGAGGTAGAAAATCTTAAACAATGGCAACCAGGAGACATCGTAGTTTTTGGCGATCCCTTGGAACATATAGGAATCATTTCTGATAAGCGTCTAAAGAGTGGAGTACCACTGGTAATACACAATGGAGGTCCCCGGGCCAGTGAGGCTAATGCTTTGCAGCTCTGGCCCAGTAAGATTATCTATCACTTCCGCTTTTTTACCGAAAAGCCTGCGGTATAGCCTTATATCGGTAAAGGGAAAGGGTTAAACGGTAGGGGAAAGTCGTAACCTGATACGAATTTTCTTGTGTTTTATAAGCTTTATTGATATAATTTTCTTTGCAGTTTTTTATGGAATACGATATATCCATATAGAATAGGGAGTAACCTTTGAAGTGAGGTGAAAACAGAACAATGAAGGAAAAAATACATCCCCAGTATCGTATGACCACAGCCAGATGCGCCTGTGGTAACGAGATTGAAGTTGGGTCTACCAAGGAGAATATAAAAGTTGAAGTCTGCTCCAAGTGTCACCCCTTCTACACCGGTAACAAAGGCAGAGTAGTTGATACCACCGGGAGAGTCGATCGGTTTAAGAAAAAATACGGCTTACAGTAAAGTGATAGCAGGGCGTAGACTCTGCTATTTTTTTAATTATTTAAGGTGGTATTTAATGAATAAGAAGGTTCAATACGGCGGTATGGCTGTAATAGAAGGAGTAATGATGCGGGGACCGGAGAAGATAGCCCTGGCTGTCCGTAAAACCAATGGCAGCATAGAACTGGAAGAAGAACCCGTATCCGACCTGCCGATGCGCTACCCCTTTTTAAAATGGCCTTTCCTGCGGGGGACTTATGTTTTAATTGATTCCATGGTAGTAGGCATGCGGATGCTTAATAAATCAGCTAATATGTCACTGGATGAAGAGGAGGAGGAACTCTCCACCGGGGAAATACTTATTACCGGTTTACTAGCCTTCGTTCTGGCCATACTGCTTTTTGTGGTATTACCTACGGCTATTGTTCATTACACCAGCCAGTATCTAGGTGGTGTTTTAACCCAAAATATAGTGGAAGGTATTATACGCATATTCTTTTTTCTGGCTTATGTTTGGGCTATTGGCCGTATGCAGGAAATAGACCGAGTTTTTATGTATCATGGGGCTGAACACAAATCTATATTTACCTACGAAGCAGGGGAAGAACTTACCGTGGAGAATACCAGCAAATATACTACCCTCCATCCCCGTTGCGGTACCAGTTTTATTCTTATCGTTTTGATTATTTCTATCCTGGTATTTGCCCTCCTGGGTGAAGGAAATCTGTTTTACCGCATATGGTCCAGAATTGCAGTTCTTCCAATAATAGCAGGACTGGGTTATGAATTTCTCAAGTTTAGTGGAAAATATTATAATAACCGCTGGGCTCGGATTTTAATCGCCCCCGGCCTTTACCTGCAGAAGCTTACCACTCGGGAACCTGATGATAGCCAGTTAGAAGTTGCTATCACGGCCTTAAAGGCAGTAATCCCTGAGGATTAGTCAAAAGGATCCAATATTGAGAATTTAGCAGGAGTTAATTGCGAAATGAGGATTTTAGAATATTAATAAAGATAAGGAGGGTTTCGAATGCTGCACAAACTGGATAGTATCGAAGAAAAATATGATGAATTAACTGAACAACTGAGCAGGCCGGAAATAATATCCGACCAGAATAAATTCCAAAAATATGCCAAGGCTCATTCGGACCTCAGTGATATAGTTTCTCAGTACCGGGAGTACAAATCATTAGTCCAGCAGATTAATGATGCCCAGGAGATGCTTACAGAAGAACCGGATGAAGATTTTAAAGCGATGCTGCTGGAGGAATTGGAAACCCTGAAGGAAAAGCGAGAAATAGCCGAGCATGATTTACAAGTATTACTCCTACCCCGTGATCCTAACGATGAGAAGAGCGTTATTATGGAGATCCGGGCCGGGACCGGAGGAGAAGAGGCGGCTCTTTTTGCCAGCGATTTATTCCGTATGTACACCCGTTATGCTGAATTACAGGGTTGGAAGATAGATATAATGGATTCCCACTATACTGATATTGGTGGTATCAAGGAAATTATCTTTGTAGTTGATGGGCAAGGAGTTTATAGCCGCCTTAAATACGAATCAGGGGTGCACCGGGTGCAACGGGTTCCCAGCACTGAATCAGGTGGGCGTATACACACCTCGGCAGCTACGGTAGCTGTACTACCGGAAGCGGAAGAGGTAGAAGTGGAAATAGACCCGAATGAAATCCGGGTTGACGTATATTGTTCCAGCGGACCGGGAGGACAGTCGGTTAATACCACCCAGTCGGCCGTACGCCTAACCCATATTCCTACCGGTCTGGTAGTAACTTGCCAGGATGAAAAATCCCAGCATAAGAATAAGGCCAAGGCCTTAAGAGTTTTAAGGGCCCGGCTCAAAGACATTATGGAGGCGGAAATGAATGCGGAAATGGCTGGTGCCCGCAAAAGTCAGGTGGGCAGCGGTGACCGCAGTGAGCGCATTCGGACCTATAATTTCCCCCAGGGTAGAGTAAGTGATCATAGAATTAACCTCACCCTGCATAAACTGGATTTGGTACTGGAAGGGCAACTGAATGAAATCATTGACGCTCTTATCGCTAATGACCAGGCCGAGCGTTTAAAACAGGTGGATTAAATAGGGGATAGGCGTTCTAATAGGGCCGTCTTGTAAATAGCTTTTGATTTTAGGATCTAAACAATTATATAGATTAAGGTGTAAGGGGTAAGAGGTGAGGAGACTCCTCAACTCGCCAACCTGATGGGTTTAATAGTACATGAGGGGGTTAATGTGCAAAACTGGACGGTAAAAGAATTACTGGAGTGGACCAGCAATTATTTTAGAGAAAAAAACATTAATGAAGCCCGTTTGGAGGCGGAAATTATGTTGGCCCGGGCACTGGGGAAAGACCGGGTCTATTTATATGCTAATTATGATGCCCCAGTTAATCAGGATGAAAGAAGTGTCTTCAGGGAATTCATAAAAAGAAGGGTCAGGAAAGAGCCTTTAGCTTATATTACCGGAACCAGAGAGTTTATGTCATTAGAGTTCAAGGTTAACCCGGCAGTTTTAATTCCCCGTCCGGAAAGTGAAATACTGGTGGAAAAGGCTATCGACTTATTTAAAGACCAGCCCTGTACCATCTGCGACATAGGTACCGGCTCAGGGGCCCTAGCAATTAGTCTGGCCCATTACCTGCCTTTAGCCCGGGTTTTTGCTACCGATATATCGCGGCAGGCATTGGATACAGCCCGGGATAATGCTGCTTCGCTACAGGTGGAGGTTGAATTTTTGGAGGGAGATCTGCTCTCTCCTTTTTTAGATAAAGAAAACTGCTTTGATTTAATAGTTGCCAACCTTCCCTATATTCCGTTGGAGGAATACCATACTCTGGACTCCGGGGTGAAAAGTTACGAACCCCAAACAGCCTTACTTGCTCCTGGAGATGGGTTGGATATTTACCGGCGCCTTTTACCCCAGGCTTATACCGTACTTAAAGAGGGGGCTTATCTATTTATTGAAATTGGATGGCAGCAGGGGGAAAAGGCTATACAGATGATGAATAATTTTGCAGAAGTACAAATAATCAAAGACCTGGCCGGGTTTGATCGGGTAGTGATGGCCAGAAAGGGGTCATTTTAGGTGATAACCCAGTACTGGAAAGTGGATCCAATAAATCCGCAATTAGATATTATATCTCGGGCGGCAGCTTTAATACTTGATTTCCAACTGGTAGCATTCCCCACTGAAACTGTTTATGGATTAGGTGCTCTGGCCAGCTCTAGTGAAGCAGTGGCGAAAATCTTTACGGCCAAAGGTAGACCGGCAGAAAATCCCCTGCTGGTACATGTAAGTAAAATAGAGCAGGTTAAGGAACTGGTTCTGGAGATACCGGAAACTGCCAGTTTATTGATGGACAAGTTCTGGCCTGGACCCCTGTCAATTATTTTACCGTCCCGAAACCAGGTTCCAGAAATTGTTCGCGGAGGAAAAAGTAGTGTAGGCCTGCGCATGCCATCGCACCCGGTAGCCAGGGCTCTTATTGACCAGACTGGACCTCTTGCTGCTCCCAGTGCCAACCTTTCAGGGCGCCCCAGTCCTCTGACGGCTGAGCATGTTAAGGCTGATCTGGACGGTAGAATAGCAGCAGTCCTGGATGCCGGCAGGACTGGAATTGGATTGGAATCAACTATAATTGATTTAAGCCAGGACCCGTATCGGGTATTACGCCTGGGAGGACTTCCTCTGGAGGAACTGCAGCAAGTATTGGGGGATTTACAAATCAATCAGAATGAAAGTGATGAACTACCCCATTACCAGACTGATTCCCGGGTTATTATTTCCCAAAGTGAAACAGAATTTATTAACCAGCAGGAAAACTGGCTTATGCAGGGAAAAAAGCTGGGAATTGTTTCAAGTAAACCGGGACACCTGCATATAATTAACAAACCAATTCCGGTATACTATTTAGACCTGGGCCAGGACAGCAGTAATCTCTATACTATATTACGTGATGCAGAACAGGACGGTATAGAGGTACTGCTCTTCTCCCCCTTACCCCAAAATTTATCCGGGATTAACCGGGCTCTGCTGGAACGCATTAATAAGTTATGAATAAATGTTGAGATGCAGCTCATGAGCACACTGGTATAACCGTTATGCCAATGGGCTTGAGGTAAGGTAGCAAGGAGGGGTAGAAATAGGGAAGTATCCTCACCCCTCACCCCTTACCCTTCACTATAAACAATTAAGCAGGTTACATATTAGTTGTTATTTACAAGACAATTTTATGGCCTGTGGTTAACTACCTGATAGAGGATTAGTTTATGGAACAGCTTTTAACTATAATATTAGTAGCGGTGGTACTGGGACTGGATGCCTTTTCACTTTCCCTAGGTTTAGGGCTGCAGGGAAGGTCCCGGGGATATGGAGTAAAATTTTCTGCTATGGTTGGGCTCTTCCATATTATAATGCCGCTAATAGGTCTTAACCTGGGTCTGGTTGTTGGTAAATTCCTGGGTGTATGGGCTTCCCGTCTGGGAGCCGTTATTTTGGCCTACATAGCTGTTGATTTTATAATTAAAGGTTATCGCGAGAGTCGACCTCGTAGTTATACCTTCAAAGAAGGTAAATCGATAATTACCCAAACAAACGATTCTTATCGGGAAAATTGGGGAAACATGTTATTGCTAGGAATATCCGTAAGCATTGACGCCTTGACAGTAGGATTTAGTTTAGGTACCTTTAAAATGCCCATTTTTATAACTGTTATTATCATGGGTATGGTAGCTGCTATCATGACCCTGCTGGGATTCTTAGGAGGGCGGATGTTCAGCCGCCTGGTTGGAAGCTATGCCCAGATGGCTGGAGGGCTAGTCTTGGCGGCACTGGCTATAAAACTACTGTTTTAAAGGAGGATAAAGGCTGTGAAGAGGATACTGTTGGTTTGCACCGGTAATACTTGCCGCAGTCCCATGGCCCAGGCTATTTTAACCCGACTCCTGCAAAGCAGTGCAACAGGAGTAGAAGAATACGAGATATTAAGTGCCGGATTAAGTACCATGGATGGATTAGCTGCTACTTCTGAGGCAGTGACCACTATGGCTGATGAAGGCATAGACCTTACCCACCATAAATCCCGCCAACTTAACGCCGATCTAATTCAAAATGCTGATTATATTCTTACTATGACTGGTGCCCAGTGTGACTACCTGCAGGACAAGTTTTCTGACAAAGTTTCGGTAATTTACACTATTAATGAATTTGCCGGGGAGGGCAATAAAGATATAATTGACCCTTTGGGCAGGGGCCTTAAAGCTTACCAGGAATGTGCCGCTCAGCTAAAAGAATTACTACCGCGGGTTATTAACAAACTACAAGACCTGGAAAAGTCCGGTAGGAATAAACATAAGCTGGTCATCGGTGGTGACCATGCCGGTTTGGAGCTTAAGAAGATACTAATAGAAGCATTGGAAGCTGATAATTATGAGGTTATAGACTGTGGCACTTTTTCCACTGAATCGGTGGATTACCCGGATTTTGCTGAGAAAGTAGCAACCATAGTTCTGCAACATAAAATTATGGGCATTATAATTTGTGGAACCGGTATAGGTATTTCCATTGCCGCCAATAAAATTCCGGGGATACGGGCAGCCCTCTGCTATAACCTGGAAACTGCCAGGCTGGCCCGGGAACATAATGATGCCAATATTATTGCCTTAGGAGCCCGTATGTTGGATACCCAACTGGCTATAGATATGGTTAGGACTTTTCTGGTTACTGAATTTGCTGCCGGGAGGCACCAGCGTCGGGTAGATAAGATAATACAAATGGAGAAAAAATGTTTGGAAGGAGATAAAGCGGGTGGATTATATTGAAAAATATGTAAAGCCTGTAGACCCAGATGTTGCTGCGGCTATTCAACAAGAAGAGCTGCGCCAGAATTACAAATTAGAGCTGATTGCATCGGAGAACTTTGTTTCCCGGGCAGTAATGGCAGCCCAGGGTTGTGTAATGACCAATAAGTATGCCGAAGGCTATCCCGGTAAAAGGTATTACGGAGGCTGCGAAAATGTAGATGTGGTGGAGGAATTGGCCCGGGAAAGGGCTAAACAACTTTTTAAATGCGAACATGTTAATGTCCAGCCCCATTCCGGAGCTCAAGCTAACACCGCGGTATACTTTGCTGCAGTAAAGCCAGGAGATACTATACTGGGAATGAACCTCAGCCACGGGGGGCATCTAACTCATGGAAGCAAGGTTAATATATCAGGTAAATATTTTAGTTTTGCCGAATATGGGGTAAGCCCGGACACTGAAACCATTGATTATGAAGAGGTTAGAGAAATAGCCCGGCAGGTAAAACCAAAGCTTATTGTAGGCGGAGCCAGTGCTTATCCCCGCATTATTGATTTTAAGAAATTTAAAGAAATTGCTGATGAAGTAGGTGCATTACTATTTGTGGATATGGCCCACATAGCTGGTTTGGTAGCAGCAGGACTTCATCCCAGTCCGGTACCGTATGCCGATTTTGTTACGACTACTACCCATAAGACCTTGCGGGGACCCCGAGGTGGCATGATTATGTGTAAAAATGAGTGGGCGCGCAAGATTGACAGTGCTGTATTTCCCGGTATCCAGGGAGGACCACTAATGCATGTTATTGCTGCTAAAGCGGTTTGCTTTAAGGAAGCTTTGACCAGCGATTTTGTTGATTACCAGCGTGGTATTGTAGAAAATGCTCAAGCACTTGCTTCCAGTCTGGTTGAAAAGGGTTTGCGTTTAGTTTCTGGAGGAACTGATAACCACCTCATGCTGGTAGACGTAAGGCCGAAAAAACTAAATGGTAGCGAGGCTGAGGCTATACTGGAATCCATTAATATTACGGTTAATAAAAACGGTATTCCTTTTGACCCGGAAAAACCAACTGTAACCAGTGGTATAAGAATAGGAACACCGGCGTTAACCAGTCGGGGAATGAAGCGTGAGGATATGCAAGAAATAGGAAATATCATAGCCATGGCGTTAAATGAACCGGTAGAGGAAGTACTGGCAGAAGCCAGAACCAGAGTAGCCAAACTTTGCGACAAATATCCCTTGTATTAATGCATAGGTTTATGTGGGGAGAGAGAAATGGAGACTAAAACATTATCATTACCCAGGCTCAACCAGTTAAATCCAACCCTGGAGTCAACTGCGCTTAAACTTATGGAGGAGGCCGGGGAACTGGCTCAGGCTATTGGCAAATTTAGAGGTTTGAGCGGAGAAAAAGTTAGCATGGATGAAAAAGCAGTAGTTAAGGAAATAGCGCGAGAACTGCTTGATGTAGCCCAAACTGCCGTGACTATGATGTTTGTAATGGAAGAACAATTCGGAGTTGATATAGGTAGTGTTCTTTGGGAGCATCACCAAAAGCTGGAACGCAAAGGCTACTTAATCCAAAGATAAAATGCAATTCGACAAAATATACTACAAAAAGGCACGATTCTCTAAAGGACTTTGCTTCATAGTGCTAGAAATAAATCTACTTATTGAGTATGTTAGAATTTTCACCAGAATAAATGAAGT
>Ga0255342_1005842_pt1 | contig 11549 bp, 19 predicted proteins | sample wastewater_treat_3_FD_192416 | JGI IMG/M metagenome (GOLD analysis project Ga0255342, IMG submission 192416) | Wastewater microbial communities from Lulu Island WWTP, Vancouver, Canada - plant14 | ecosystem: Engineered > WWTP > Wastewater > Unclassified | place: Canada: Vancouver, British...
CAGAGATCCAGTACTAGTTATCCTTGGAGATAACATAATTGAGGATTCATTAGCAGATGCAGTTAAGGTATTTAAAAGTGGAGCACACTTATTTATCAAAGAGGTTGATAATCCAGAAAGATTTGGGGTAGCACGTATTAATGAGTTAGGTCAGATACTTGAAATTGTTGAAAAACCTAACCCAGCATTTTCACCATATGCAGTAACTGGTGCTTATATATATGATCCAAGAGTGTTTCGATTCATTAAAATGCTTGAACCATCATCACGTGATGAATTAGAAATAACTGATATCAATAACAGGTATCTAAAGATGCATGAGTTATCATACAGTCTACTTAATGGTTATTGGAGTGATGCTGGGACATTTGAAAGTTTGTATAGAGCAAATGAATTGGTATATAAATCATGTAATAGATAACCCCAAACACTACATTTATATATAATTGTTAAGCAACATATCAACAATGTCTGTTGATATCCCAGAACCAATATGTAGTAATTGTCTCTATTGTGCTCCATTCAATGCAGATGGATGGTGCGAGATCCATAATGTGATCGTGAGTGGTGAATTTACCTGTAATTATTTTGTATGCCTAGAAATCTGACGGGGTATCTTAATTGCCAAATGATATCGATCTTGTAAGGCTTGAGACGTATAGAGAGGCAATGGCCGTCTATAAATTGAAGCAACTTGCTTGACTACATGTATGATCGAGTGGACAAAATCAAGGCCGATTATAGCATTTAAACTCATCATTACTTTTATATAAGTGCAAGCACAATTACTATCCATGATAATTGAGCAATACAGATATATGGCTGATAAAGCATATCTTGCATTTAGAGAAACCCTTCACGACATTATCTACAAGGCATCGGCCGATATTGAGGTGAATGAGATTGACATGGAACTATTTAAGATGCATCTAATTGACCTGCAGGAAAACTTGGATGATACCATTGATAGTAGTGTATAGATGAGGAGCGTGTAAATCTTTATGGTAAAGGGAATTGAAGTTACCACACTTGCTGAAGCCTATAAGCAAGCCATCCAATATATTGTGTGGAATCATCGAGAGTTTGAAACTGAAGATGAAGAATTAGTTTGGCGTTCAAAAGACACCCTTGTTTTACATGTCATCGATCCATCAAGGAATATTGGTAAGTTGGCTGATTACTACCCCATGGGTCTTGGTGCATTGGATACCTATGTTGATGAAATCCTAGGACGTGATGACCGGGAAGTTAAAAATACGGCAGATGATTTCGTATATACGTACTTTGATCGGTTATGTAAGTATGAAGTGCTTCGTAATGAAAAAGTTGTAGCAACTGATGGTGTTGAACGTCATCTCACTAGATACTATGAGATAGATCAAATCAATGAGATAGTAAAGAGGCTTAATGCTTCAAGATCTACTCGTCGTGCCTGTGCTATAACGTGGAAACCATATGATGAGAACTATACAAATTTGAGATCGCCACCATGCCTCCAATGGCTCAAATGTGAGATAGTAGATGATAAATTAAACATGTTCACCTTATGGCGTAGTCGTGATGTATTACTTGGTATGGGTGCAAATATTTATGCTATACACTTCTTACACACTGCGATAGCAGCCCGTTGTCAGTGTGCTGTAGGATTCTATGAAGACATCAATGTTGATGCTCATATATACTACAAGCGTGATGGGAATTACTTGAAACGGTGGTTACAATAATGGACTTAACAACAGTTTTGACATGCGATCTAGTTGAAGCATTAGCAACTCGTGAAGGTGTTGAGCACCACTGGGTCGATGTAGAGAATTTCAAGGAAATATATGTAGAAGGTCCATCAAGGATATTAGTTGTGGTGGATTAAATGCTCGGTGTCTATCGTGTTAACTACACTGTGATTGCTGATGATCATACATTTTCTGATTACTTTTTTTGCAAGGATAAAGATGAGATCAAAGAGTCAATCCAAGCCTTATGCAAGGACTACAATGTAGTGGATACATACCTCGGTGATGGCTGTATTAGTTGTACTAGCAATAAGTATGATCTTGCTATCACAGTTGAATCCACTGTTATCTTCACTGATGAACAATTAGCAAGCTTGTTGAACTCTTAATATACTTAACCACTACATTTTTATACAAGAGCCATAAAGTATATAACTCTATGGTGAAACCTGACATACTCCCACGACTAAAGTGCGTGGGGTTCTATGGTTAGTTCGCTTCCATGAACCATTGCCATTTTAGGGGTATCAGTGCTCCCTTCCATTACATCTCTTTCTGCAATGGATTGACCTATACTATCAGATCGCAATGCTATATTGAAAGCAGCATTTACATCAGCATGGTCAACGTGACCACAATGTGGACACTTGAATGATTTACCATTTCGGTTACCTATGAGTCCACAAATACTACATTCTTGAGAAGTATATCTGGGATCAACATAAATTACAGGGATTCCAAGCAGCTTAGCTTTATACTCAATCATTTGATTGAGTTGATAGAAAGACCAACTGTGCAAAGAATATCGAAATGATCTTGAACTTTTAGCAGTTTTACGAATGTTCTTTAACCGTTCCAATCTTATACCTGAATTGCTCTCATTCGCTACATTTACAACCTCTCTGCTCATCTTATGGTTCAGATCTCTGACGACTCTACTTTCACGATCTTTGATCTGCTTAACCTTTCCATACTTGCCCCTCTTTTGAAGATCCTTTCGGATATTCTTGTATTTCTTATGAGTATGTTCTGCTTTTTTCCCTAACTTCTCGATTTTACCTGATGTAGGATCAGCAATAACTACAACATGGCCCGTTGTATTGAGATCAACACCGATCCAAGAATTAACTTCTTTCAATGGTTCTTCGAGGATTGTCACGGAAACAAAGGCAAATTCTTTATCTATTTCAATCTGGTTAACTTTCTCAAAGTCTTGAAACTGATAATTCAAGGTTAATTTCAAACACGGAATCTTAATCTCATGAAGATCTTTATTGATCTTGATCCCTTGGTTTGGAATGATCAAATTTACCCTTTTAACTGACTTGATCTTCTTATTTGAACCATATTTTTTGAGGATTTGATTTGATATCATAGATTTCAAACCAATGTGTTTCACATCTTTGGAGGTTCTGGATTTGGTTTTCACTGCAAAGTCAGCGACCTGTTTAGCCTTTTTCAGTTCATCTGAAAAGTCTTGATTATGCTTAACTTTGAAGGTTAGAATCATGATCTCTTCTGATCCTCAATATACTGTTTCACTGTCGCGTCTGAAATATGTCCACAACTTTCAACATAATAAGATCGTGTCCATAAGCTTGGAAGTCTGGATCTTAACTCATCAAATTCTCCCCTTAATATCCTCGAAGAATGTCCTTTGAATTGCTGAACAATCCAATGGGGAGATGCTGTTGGTTTAGATTTAACAAATAGATGAACATGATCCGGCATAATTGACATCTTCTCGATCTTAATGTCGATTTCATCAGCCTTCTCTTTAAGAAGTTCTATCAATCTTTTCTCAACTTTATCTACCAGAACTTTTCTCCGGTATTTTGGACACCAAATTAGATGATAACCCAGATTATACACTACAGTGTTTCCATGAGTCCACCTTTCATGTGCCATATATATTAGTTATCTGGAAAGTATATAATTATTTCTCTACCAGATAACAAATAAGTGCCATTCATCTCACATCTAAAGAAGTGGGCTTTCTGGCACTAATTCTCGTAAACCTACCAAGGATGACATTGTATGGTTGGAATTGTCCAATAAGTAAATATACTTACCTAACGTATAATACTGTATGGCTAGCAAGAAGTCCCTCGGCACACCTATTTGTACACTATCTCAATTTCAATCATTCATTAGTAGTCTGGGCTTACTATCATCTGCCAAGTTGCACTTTGGTAATAATGAGTTATTGATTCATGCAACTGAAGCAAGTAACTGTGCTTTCGTCATAATGCACTATAGAACCCCTATTGAAACTCCAATTAGCATAGCAATCGATCTGAACAATATTAAAGGTATCAAAGCCGATGAGATCCAAATATATACATCAAATAATCAGTTAATCTTCAATGATGATGGATTAATGTACAAATGTGCTGCGCTCTCTGACCCCAATGTTGATAAGCGCGATAGAGAAGGTCCAGCCGTTAAATGGGATCATGTAAACCTTGCGCTTACCAATGCTCATGTGAAGAAGGTGCTCACGATGATCAATGCGAAGAACAAATACAATTTTGACTTCAGCGATAATGTCCTAACTATCAATGATGCAACTGATAATGCCATGGAGTATATAATCGAAGTTGAAGGCTCTGGTACATTTCACACGCAAGTCCATGGTATGTATCTAGTAGACGTTTTCATGGCACCTAAATACTTTACAGGATGCGTGGTCACCCTTGGTAATAATACACCCTTTAAAGTGTCGTATGCGTGTGAGTGGTTGACTCTTGATTATTTTGTCGCACCAATGATCGAGCAGGATTAATGCGTAAGGCTTTCATACTGTCCACTACTTTTATATATAAGTAACAATTATACAACTGTACCCCAAGGATAGAAACATACGGGAGGATCTTCTTTCTCCCTGTGTTTTTATCAAGCATGTAAGGTGTTGTCCACTATTTTGTCTCGCGTCTCGTTACACTTATATATAATTAAATTGCACTTGTATACATGGATGATCCCATAGTAGAGTCGATTTTAAAGGAGCGATATTACCAACCCGGTGAATCATCATGGGAAGATATTGCCAAGCGAGTTGCCAAATACGTAAGCGATGATATAGGTGAATTTAATGATTTTTATGAAGTAATTAACGAGAAGAAATTTATTCCAAATACTCCCGCTCTGATGAACGCAGGAACAGAAAATCCCATGTTATTCGCCTGCTATTGTCTCGGTGCCGATGATTCTATAGAATCGATTTTCGAGACCATGAAAGTCTCCGCTAAAATTATGAAACTTGGTGGCGGTATTGGTATTGATTGGTCACATCTCCGTCCAGAAGGTGCATTAGTCCATTCTACTCACGGGACATCGAGTGGCGTTATCGCATTTATGCGAAATTTCAATGAAGTCATAGAAACCGTTAAATCCGGTGGACGTCGTCGTGGAGCAGGTATTTCCATTTTGGATGTTGAACATGGTGATGTTGATAAATTCATTACATGTAAAAATATCGAAGGTACATTTGCTAATTTTAACATCAGTGTAAAAATCACCGATCACTTCATGCAAAATTTAGATGACCCGGTGTATAAAAACCGATTACATAATATAGCAACTGCAATGTGGACTCGTTCAGAACCAGGCATATTATTCATTGATACAGCAAAGAATGCATTAACTGTTCCATTAGAATCGGACGAAGATTTAGGCGTGAACCCTTGTGGGGAGCAAACTCTGGTCTACAATCGCAAAAAGGTGGCAGGAGAATGTTGCAATCTTGGTTCAATGAACATGGTTGCATTTTATGATCAATTAAATAGCATCAATTACAAGGAATTGGAACGTGTAACTCGCATTGCTGTTCGATATCTTGATAACTCAATTGATAAGAGCATATACCCAACTCCTGAAATTGAAGACATGGCGAAAGCAACCAGACGTATCGGTCTTGGTGAAATGGGGTGGGCTGATCTATTTATCAAACTTGGTATTCGATATGGAAGTCAGGAATCACTTGATCTAATTGATAAGGTTAAATCATTTATTAAACGAATTGCCGAAGATGAATCTGAATACATAGCACGAAAGAAGGGTTCATTCCCAAAGCATAATGTATCTAAATTTAATACTCCGCGAAGAAATGCTGCAATCAGTACAGAAGCTCCAACGGGAAGTTTAAGTCTTTTCGCTGGTGTATCATCTGGTATTGAACCTGTATTTTCATATATTGTGGAACGTAAAAATTCATGCGGAACCGGTACCATTATACATCAGGATTTCATGGATTACATTAAACGTAAGTATGATGCGAAATCTGTAGAGTATATTATTCAATGGGTAAAGGACAATGGAACCATTCAAAACTGTCCATATGTTGATGATGAGACTAAACACATATTTGTTACTGCTTTGGATATATCACCAGTAGAACATATCAATGTACAAGCAACATTTCAAAAATACACTGATGCAAGCATCAGCAAAACATTGAATCTTCCGGAATCAACCACTGTAGAACAGATAGTTGATATTATACGTTATGCATGGGAACAAAAACTGAAAGGTCTAACCATATACAGGCAAAATTCTCGTGATATTGTTGTGTATGATATCAATAAGAAATCCGATGATAAAATAAAATTAATAGAAATTACCAATCCAGTAAAATATAAACTTGTTACTGCAAATGGTCGTGTATTACCAAAGACGCCACGTGAGATGCCTGCAACCTTGGTTAAGAAAAATAGTGGATGTGGTAAGATGATGATTGCTATAGGGGAAGCATTCGGTGGTCCACATTCGGTAACAATTGTGAATAAGGGTGGGTGCGATGCAATGACACAGGCTCTTGCAGAACTTACAGCGCTGGCACTTCGATGGGGCATCCCAGGAACTGACATCGTAAAAACTCTCAAAGGTATAAAATGTTCAGCAGCACTCAAGAATCCAAATTCAGATGGTAAATCATGTCCTGATATCCTAGGTAAAGTTATTGATGAACTGTATGAATTTGATGACATGCCAGACAAAAAGGATAAAGTAATAGAAGTGAAACCAAAACATACGAAACAGTTCAAAATTTCGTGCCCTGAATGTGGAGAATCTTTAATCTTCGAAAGTGGATGTGTGTCGTGTAGCGCATGTGGATACTCACGTTGTGGTTAATATTTTATTAATCATTTTTATTTAATATGCCAACATTTGAAGAATGTCTTGATGCCCACCTTGATCGGATCATCGAGACTACTAAAAACCTCTATTTACAAGATGAATCAATTTGTAAAAGGTGTCATAGAACCCATAAAGACATCTACTGTATACTGTGTTACTGCCCATTATACAATGATGAAAATTGTGGTGGGAATCCCGTATATTTAGATAATGGCATAAAAGATTGTTCATTTTGTGATCGGGTTCATGACAAGGAATTTATTAAAACTATCTTGAAAGATCGATTATATAAAATGTAAAGGATCTTACTAATCATGCTCGATGATATTTTCACTCTCATTATTTCTTTTAGTCTGGGGTGCTTGGAAGTGGCCCTGTTTATATTCATTGCCGTAATGTGCAGCACCATCATGACACCATGTTTCTGGTCAGCACTCCTTGTATACACCACCTTACGTAATGCCTATGTGTTGCATAGATATGCCCGTTGGTGTTAAATGCTTGATCAGTTCATTATTGAAGGCATATTTTCAGTCGTTTCATTAATTGGAATGGCATGTGTGTCTCGTCATGAAGTCCGGTTCTATGGATTCCTTATCTGCCTCATTGGAAACATCCTATGGCTCACTCTTGGAATCCTAACATGCCACACGCCATACTTGTTATTGTTCGGTGGTTACTTCATCTTCAATGCAATCGGTGTGCATGATGAGTATGCAACATGGAAACGTGTGCGTGAAGCCAAACAAAAACTTATATACAACCGCACCAACTAATATATAATGACGATGGACAATTCACATATCAAGGAACTTACTACTGTATTTGAAATACTCAAGAAGTGCCTGCCGTTAGGCCATTGGAAGGTAACTTTGCATTTCTCATCTGCGGATGAAATGGAAGACATTGGCAGCAGTCCTACCTGTTATGGTGTCACCAAGATCAAGGAACACCTGGAGCAAATTCAACTGGAACAAACTACACTAGTAATAATGCACCTGGACCTAAACCGGCACCAGCACCCATGGATACTGACAGCCTGGAGCAAGAACTCAAGAGTAAAATATTTCCCACTATGAAAGATGCGAAGAAAGCAGTGGATAACATGAATAAGATCCTGGGCATCGCGAAATACTTCATAGTCCAGGAAACCATAAACGAAATTCCCGTGTTCACTGCCGGGTATCATCCCATGACAACCGAAGAAAAAGCAGAACATGAAAGAAAAAATAGTCCGACCAACGGCATGGGATGGTCCGAGTACCTCAATAGCATCCGGTCACCCAAACAAGAATGCGCAGTTCACTAATACTGTCAATTCACAGTGAGAATTCAACCTATAATGGCGACATCATATCAATTTCATCTATTTTCTCCACTACATTTATATTCTCAAACGTAGACATTGTAGTGTCGAGCCTTACCAGGTTTGGCAGTGAAATCCCGAACCACCGATACGGTATCCCGGCGGGATGGATGTAGGCAGACCAACCCAGCAGGACCACTTGTGAACCAGTCAAAGGTGTGGACGGCAACATACGCCCCCAATGACGACTGGAGCCAGTAGTCTTTCCCTGTGTAGGAGAGGTGATACCCGACGACAAGCAAGGAGAGCTTCGCTCCCCGACCCCACAGGGAAGGCTAGAAGTCAGGGAGTAGAAGCCGGTGTAGAATTACGAATAACCTCATAGGTTAGACCGACCTCCTAGAGAGTAGTCACTATGAGGACAGCAGACCATTTATTTTGCCAAGACCAACTACGTTATGTATGCCATTATTTTACCGATTCTAATGAGTTATCAGGTTCGAATCCTGACATCGGTTTCCAGGTATTGGATAAGAAGTACTCACCTGGACGGTATGAGCAGACCGTTATCATGCACTCTGGAGCGGACCAACTCCATAATCAACAGGTCTGGAGCACTGTCTCCATGATAAACCAGTGTAACCAGAGATATTCAAGGTGTTGTACTGGAGGACGCTCCAGAAGTGGCAGGTTCGATGCCTGCCTCTGGTTCTCGCCCGGCAGGACCGCCGCCGGTTCCCCTCGGGGCTGATGATCGCACGCGGGCAGACGGTGAACCGGGCCGCACAGTGGGTCATTGTGCAGACGAAAGAGACCGATCCGAAACTCATAGACAAGGAGGTGCCGTGAGCATGACACAGACGATTCGACTGGGAAACAAACTCATAAAACTCATAAAATTTTTGACCGGGAAAGAAACTCATAAAACTCATAAACTCATTCGAGAGGGTTGCGCGATAATTTCGACCGAGAAACAAACTCATAAAACTCATAAAACTCATGACGTTTCGACGGGAAACAAACTCATAAAACTCATAAAAAGGGGCGGCGTAGATGAAACTCATGAGTTTCTTAAGGCTTCTCCGCGCCCAGATAAGGGTTTTGCGTGTTTTACTGAGAGATTAAATACTCAGTATGAGTTTTATGAGTTTCCCCCAGCCCTAACGTGTGAAGAAAAACAGTACCGTACTGGAGTAAAAACATGTACAAGAAGGGACTGGAAACAAACTCATAGAACTCATAAACTCATAAGGTTGCAGGGGGCGGTCTGAGTGGTGGCCACTACTCCCGCCTCCCGCAAGGCCAAGGGCAGGCGGTTCCAGCAGGATCATCGTTGGCAAAACCTCGCCGAGGGGCTGACGGGGGGTCGGGCATGACCTATCCGATCACCTGCCCAAGGTGTGGCAGTCACCGGGTATCAGTCGAGAACTTCTGGGCAGACTATGGTTATACGATCCCAATCCCTGGCCGGGTTGACCGCGGTCCGGCAGTCAAGGGGGCATGGTTCTCCTGTTGGTGTCAGGATTGCCGAGCAGGGTTCGAAGTCCGAGCAACTGGGTTTGAGGCATCCATCGAATCCACCATGCCAGAGAGTGCCGCGAAAGACGCCGTATACTCTCTATCAGAGGGTGAGCAGCCATGACCCGCCTGATCCGTGTCGAACTCTGCGACGAGTGCCCCCATGCCGCCGGCTCCCGGAGCTGCCGGGCAAGCCAGTGGTGCAATGAGGGCGGCATCCTCCGCTGTCGAAAGTTCTCTGACTACCCTCTCATCCCAGACTGGTGCCCGCTGGAGCAGGTCGCCCCTGACTGGCGCCCGCCTGCGATCATCGACCTCAACGGCCCGCCGCGCTACGCTCGAAGCACGACCGACGGGAGGAATCTGTGAAACCTCCTCGCACCCTCTCGGTCTCGGCCGCCCTCCACTCCCGGCTCTGGCTCCTCAAGATCCGGCGCAAGGCTCGGACCTCTGAACGAATACAGGTTAAATGTTGGCAGAGCACATACTCGATGGGAGCATGCTCATGACAAAGACTCCGATTACTCGGATAGCACTGGGTGAAACCTGTAAAGGATGTCCATGGATAGTCCACGGTGTCATCGGTAAAATTCATTCCTGGGGCTGTCGCTTCTACCACACATCCCTTGGATTTCACAAAGAAATTCCAACCAGATTAAGACACTACAAATTTACTAATAACGACAAACATAGATACTATCTCAACAAATTCACTTCAAAAATCATTGCGACATTGACGGACGAATTACCCAGAAACTCTACAACAAAAAGAGGAACCAGAATGACGAAAGTAAAGTATGAAAAGATCGGAACAGTTGACGTAACAGTTGCAGATATCGCATTTATCGGCCAGATGTTTGCCGTAACAAACTATTTAGAAAAACATCCCGAGATCATGGCAGGAAACATCGATCTGATCGGTGAACTTGCTCATATGGTCATTGCAGGTGGCGAATGTGAAACATTCGTTAAGACCCTCCAGGAAATTGAACAGTCCAACAAGGATTCACTCGGGGCATTCAGACTGGAGCATCACGAGCGTGCCGGTCACGTTTTTGCCAACATCATGTTGGCATCAGTATTATCTGGAGACAATTCATCATCCCTGGATGCAATGCTCCAGAACATGATCAATTACATGAACTCATCAGACCATAAGAAATCAGAGGTGAGACCAAATGCTCCAGAAACCATATACCAATAAACCTTTCTTCCTGATAAACAAGGCAGCAGCAGAAGCAGTACGGGCAAACCGCTGTACCATCTGTGGTGCCCCCATATTTGAGACAGATTTCGCTGACGAATTAAGTAAAAAGGAATATTCTATCAGTGGAATGTGCCAAAGATGCCAAAACAAAGCCTTCCGAAGTGATGAGAATGATGATACTTGACCATCCACTTGAATCAGTTCTCATTCTAACTACTTTCGCCATACTCTTCTACATCTACTTCAAACTAAACGAATGGGGGATATAATGACAGAATTAAACATGATGCTTCCATTTCCTGTCCACATCGATTCTATCAATTCCCGGTACAATGAACCATGGACCAATCATTCATACACCGTATCATTACAATTCCAGAATACCACAATATCAGTGGATATCCAGGAAGGTGACCCACGCTACGACCTCATAAAACAACATCTCATCGACCAGGGTGAAAAATGACCGAAGAATTTGGGGTTAAAATTGGCAGAGTGTCTTTGGAAGGGTTTTCAACCGATGAACTCGTTGCTGAACTCAAGACCCGGCATGAATTGTGCCCGGTTGTGGATGAGATGACACGCGAACCGGTTTGTCTGTTTGTTATGACAACCGAATCATTGGTGAAGGAATTGAGCAAAAGGAATG
>Ga0255342_1005843_pt1 | contig 11549 bp, 8 predicted proteins | sample wastewater_treat_3_FD_192416 | JGI IMG/M metagenome (GOLD analysis project Ga0255342, IMG submission 192416) | Wastewater microbial communities from Lulu Island WWTP, Vancouver, Canada - plant14 | ecosystem: Engineered > WWTP > Wastewater > Unclassified | place: Canada: Vancouver, British...
GGACGGCGTGAGGCGGCCGTCGTCGGTGACTGCCACGGGACCGGGCGGCGTGTTGTCCACAACGACAACATCACTCGGACCAGCCCCGGGAACGGGATCATCCGCGGCCGCCGTGCCCGGCCTGATGGAGATGCCGAGCGCCCCGTCTCCGGTGATTCCCGTAAGCAAGACGGTCCTGTAGCCGGTGCCGCCAAGCACCGTGACAGTAGATGCGCTGGCGGAGCCTGTGGTGTTCAGGGTTACGTCCGACGCCTGAAGTGTGATCGCTGAGACACCTGAATACGTGACTCGGAACGACACCGGCCCCGATCTCGTTACAGGCGCGCTCGAAGGACCGATCTCGACGCGAACGGGACTGGCTTCCGTGAGAATGACGTTGTCCAGCCAGGTCTGAGCAGCGCCGGAGCGATACGTCCCGCCGATTCTGAGGCTCGAGAGCGATCCGAGGGCTGACGATATATCCGCCGCTGTCGCCGCAGCTCCCGTGGACTGGTTGATCCAGCCGGCTGTCTGGTCCAGCGCGATGGCATAGCTCCTCCACGATGTATCGGGGTTCTCGGCCGGCGGCCAGTTGTGCGTGAGCGTCAGGCCGTTGCCCTCGAGAGTCACCCCGGCGCCCGTGATCTGGTTGTTCGCTTTCGCCTGCTTGAGATCAAATGCGAGCATCCCGCCAACGCAAGCGGACCTGTTTCCCCGGAAGCCGACGGGCGCGCAGAACTCCCACGAGCTGCCGCCGGACTCGCTAGCCGCACTCATGGAGCCGTGCGAGTCGAAGCTGACGTCCACGGGCGCATTGACAGCCCACCGATCGAGCCCGCTGTCGAACCTGCTGGCCACTGCTACCCGGCGAACGTCTTCGGAAACCACAAGAGCGAAGTTGTCGAGTCCGTTGAGCTCGGCCACGCCGTCGAGGTCCGCGCTGACGCGCACGCCGGATACGTGGGTGATGAAACTGCTGAACGGCTCTGCCGTGCCGCCTGATCTCCAGAGGTCGTCGTCTCTGAGGGATGCGACAAGGCGCTCCCACTGCCCGTTCCTGACGACCCGCTCGGTGTTGGCCCACTCGTAGTAGTCCGAGCCACTGTAGAGCCGGAGAACCGGCGCGTCGGGATTAGCTTCTGGCGTGAAGACTCGATAGTCGAAGGCGATACCATCGTACTGGCTCAGATCGCCACGAAAGATGGCCGGGGCCGCGAACCAGTCCCGCGCGCCGCCTGCAGTCTCGGTGCAGTAGAGATAGCCCTTGCCGTCGGCATCCGACTTCCATTCGAGCGTGGAGGTACCATCCCCCACCACCCCCCAGCCCTCAGGTCCAGAGGCAAAGGCCGACTGCACCGCGGGCTTGACCAGACGAATCGACGACGCGGGGGACAGGCGTGCGCCGAGGTCGAGTTCATACTCGAACTGGTTTCCCGCGTCGGTCTTGTAGCTGTTCAGGAAGGGCGAGAAGGTCCGCACGCCAATGCTGCCCGCGGTGGTATCGAACGTGAGGATCCGCAGCCAGCCGTTGCCCCCGCTCGGGAGATTCTGGTAGTCGGAGAGCATCTCGTAGACATTGCGTCCCGCGTTGTTGATGGAGATCTGGCGGTGGTAGTTGTAGGGCGACGATATGTGGCCGCAGAGAACGGCCACGATCTGGTCGTACCGGCGCACCAGATCGTTCCACATCTCCTCCCCGGAGTGGCGATCAGCCCCGCCAACCGCCGCGGTGCGGTCTCTCTTGTCGGTGACGAGATACTCGTGAGTGGTCAGGATTGCCGGGACCCCCGGGTGCGACTCCAGCACGGATATGGCCCAATCGATCTCGCTGCCGGGCGGCGCGCATTCGAGATGCAGAAACAGCAGGGTGAATCCCCCGGCGTTGACAATCTGGTACGAGCTGAATCCGCGCGGAGATGCACCGCCGTACCAGCTATAGCCGCTGAAGTAAGCAGGCCCGAAGTTCGCGACGAACTTCGTGGAGTTCCACTCCCCGGGCGCGGACAGGAGGTCGTGGTTACCGGGGCACAGACCGAATGGCACTCTACCCCTCAGAAGGTCCATGGAGTTGCGGGCGTTTGCCCATTGCCCGTCCTTCCAGCCTTCGTTGACGATGTCTCCGAGGTGGGTGACGAAGGCGATGTTCAGCGCCGCCACGTTAGACTTGATCCACGACGTCTGCGCCGTGAACACCTCCGGATGGAACTCGCTGTAGTTCTGGGTGTCTGGAAGGGCGACGACACAGAAGCGCTCGGCAGCCGCTCCCTGCGGCAACAGCGCGAGCGTGATCAGGCAGAGGCTTGTAAGCGTGGTTCGGAACATCGGAGTAGTTCGCTTTCTCCTTCCTTGTGCCCTACAGCAGCATCATCCGCGAAGCCCGGGGACCTGCGCGTTGCTCGTACCCTGTGCTTCGGCCCGTCGTTCCAGAGAACTCCGAACCGAATCACCCGCGGGGCAGAAACACCAGCGTAGCATAGCCCCTTAGGGCTTACACCCCCTGTGACCGCCGCACGACGGGCACACGGCCCGGGGCCACGGGGCGCTAGAACTCGGGCGGCAGTTCCTTGAGTTGGGCGTAGGAGAAGACCGGCCCGTCTATGCACACGAACTTGTCGCCGATGTTGCAGCGCCCGCACTTCCCGATGCCGCACTTCATCTTCATCTCGAGCGTGCTGTAAACCTGCTCCGGAGCGAACCCAAGTTTGTCCAGATTCTGCAGAACAAACTTGATCATAATCGGCGGCCCGCAGGTGATGGCGATGAGCCCCTCCGGTGACGGGTTCAGATCGTTCAGATACGCGGGCACGAAGCCGACGTTGCCCTTCCAGCTATCGTCACCCCGGTCAACGGTAAGATGCAGCCTGGTGTCGGGCGCGCCGCCCCACGCCTCGAACTCGTTCTCGTAGCAGAAATCCTGTGGGCTGCGGGCGCCGTAGATGATGTCCACCGGGCCGTAATCCGACCGGTTGTCGAGGCAGAAGTTCAGCAGTGAGCGCAAGGGGGCCATCCCAATGCCGCCGCCGATGAACAGCAGCTTCTTGCCCTTCCACTCGCTGTAAGGAAACCAGTTGCCGAACGGCCCGCGGATGCCCACGACATCCCCGGGGCTCATCCCGTGCAGCGACTCGGTCACCTGCCCGACCTTCTTGACCGAGAACTCGATGTACCCCTTACGGGTGGGGGTGGAGGTGAGGCAGAAAGTCGCCTCGCCCTGCCCGAACACCGATACTTCCTGGAACTGCCCCGGCTCGTAGGTGAACGTCTCGCGCAGGTCCGTGTCGCGGAAGGCGGCGCGGAAGGTCTTCGTATCCGAGGTCTCGGTGATCACATCTTCCAGAGTTGCGAGATGCGGCTGGTAGGGATTACTGTCCATGGACGCCCATCACCTCCGCGATGATCTTGCGCGTGTCCGTATTGACCGGGCACAGATGGATGCACCGGCCGCACCCCACGCAGCCGGACATGCCCGAGCGCTCGGGCAGATACTTGAACTTGTGGCTCAGGCGCTGACGCGTGCGCTCTTTCTTCCCGGGTCTCGGGTTGTGCCCATGACCCATCTTCGTAAAATCGCAGAACTGGCAGGAGTCGCGTACGCGGTAGCGCTCTATGGCGCCGCCCGGGCACTCCTCGTCCTGTATGTCGAAGCAGGTGCAGGTGGGGCAGAGATACGAGCAGATTCCGCAGCCCGTGCATCGCCCGGCGATTTCCGCCCAAACCGGCTCTTCCCAATCCACGGCTCTAGCGACCGCCTGCGCGTCGAAGTGCTCGTTCGCGCGTGCGAGATCCTCCCAGATAGCATCACGCGAGGCGCACGCGGCTTCGGTTGCCGCCGACATGCATCCGCCCGCTTCGAGCAGCTTCTCGCCCTTGCCGGTGAACGCCGTGACGATCCACGCGTCTTCGCCGGCATCGGTGATGGCCAGATCGCAGGCCTTCACCCACTCGACCGGGTCGCCGACACTCGAGCAGAAGCAGCTCCAGCGCTTGCTCTCGCAGACGTAGGCGACAGTCGTCATCTGCGCCCGGCGCGCCGCGTAGTACGGATCGGAGAACCGTCCGTCGAGGTAGGTCGCATCCAGCACCGCGAACGAGCGCGCGTCACACGGCCGCAGCCCGAACATCAGCGTGGGCTCTTCGGCGGGCACGGCGGAGGTGATCTCCTCCTCGCCTTTGCGCGCGCAGTAGGTGAACAGCGGCTCGTAGCCCGGCAGCACCTGCTCCTTCGGAGGCATCACCCACCGCAGGTTGTCGAGAACCGGCGTGTCGCCGGGCTCGAGCTTCCGCCACGCGGGCGGGGCGCCGCCATCGGAGACCGCGCCAACCACTCTGAACTCCGCCGCGAGGGCGGCAAGCCACCTCGAAAGGTCGCTCTTTGCCAGCATCCTGTCGTTCAAGGCTCGGGTCCCTCGTCCTCATTCTTGAAAACGCCGAAAACGGGTTCGGCTTCGGGGTCCATCCCCGGCTTGAAGGCGAACAACTCATCCACCTCCGCTCCGAGCTCGCGCATCATCTGCAGCAGCGGGATGCCCACCGGGCAAACTCGCTCGCACTCGCCGCACTCCACGCATCGCCCGGCCATATGCATGGCCCGGACAGTGTGATACATCCAGTTCTCCTGTCCCCGGATGCGCTTCGAGACGATGCGCGGCGAGGCGCGGTCGGCAAAACAGACCGTGCAGTAGCAGGAGGGGCACACCTGACGGCAGGCGTAGCACCGGACACAGCGGTCGAACTGCTTCGCCCAGAACGCGCGCCGGTCTTCCGTGCCCTCCGGGATCGGCGAAAGCCCGTCAACAGGCTCGATGGCCGGGGCTTCGCCAATCAGAATGTCGTACAGCGGAGGAGTGTGGACATCGCAGGTCAGGCACGCCATCTTCGCGATGGACTCGCGGCCGGGACGGGCTTCGCCTTCGGGACTCTCAAGCACGATCTCAGCCCCGTCCCACGAAGCGCCCGTCAGCTTCTCCTCGCGAATGCCGGCATCGGCCAGCCGGTCCGGATCCACAACGCCCGGGCACGCGACGCCGATGATGTACACGCTCTCACGCGGTATCTGCTGCTCCTGGATGAGCATCACAATCGAGCGCGCGTCGCAGCCCTTTGCGACTACCGCGACCTTGCCCTCCAGAGCGGCCTGGCGCACGTACAACCCGAGGTTGTTGGCGCAGGCCGGCGACCAGACGAGAAGGTCCGTGTCTTCGGGACGGGTGATGAGAGCAGGCATCGCCCGGACGGCTGTGGGGCCCGCCCGGTAGCCGAGGACCGTCTTCACCTCCCCCGACTCGAGCACTCTGCGCGCTTCGCGCCGCACCTCCGCAAGCTGGTTTGCCAGCACAGCCTGAACGCTCATACCGCAGCCGCCTCTCTGTGTGGCGCGGGCTTATCCTGCAGCGCCACTCCCTGGAACGGCCCCAGCCCGCGCAGCCGTTCGGTCATCTCGCTCACGCTCTCGGCCCAGCGCCCGCCCTCGGACGCCGACACCCACTGAAACTGGAACCGCTCTTCGGGAATGCCCATCTTCACCAGATACTTCTTCAGCACCGTAAGCCTGCGCCGGGCGTAGTAGTTGCCCTTGGCGTAGTGGCAGTCTCCCGGATGGCAGCCGGATATCAGCACCCCGTCGAACCCCCGCATGAAGCCGCGCAGAACGAAGCTCGGGTCCACGCGCCCGCTGCACGGCACGCGCACAATGCGGACGTTGGCGGGATAAGACAGGCGCGCCGACCCGGCCAGGTCAGCCCCTGCGTACGAGCACCAGTTGCAGAGAATGCCAAGGATTCTCGGCTCCCACGCTTTGACGGTCTCTTGTCCGGCTATCTGATTCTCCTCAGGCATATGGTTCGGTTCCCCGCTAAAAAGTGTCAGATGCTGAAAGCAAGCGCATCTATCTCGGCCAGCACCTGGGTACTACTGAATCCCCGCAGGTCAATGCAGCTTCCGCGGCAGCCCGCGACGCAGGTGCCGCACCCGTGGCAGAGCCCTTCATTGATCTTGGCGGCAAGACGCTCGGCTTTGGTGACAGGATCGGTAATGGTCTCAAGCTCGATGGCCCCGAATGGACAGACGCTGACGCACAGCCCGCACGCGGCGCAGTCGCCCTGGCTGACATGCGCAATCATCGGCTCGGACAGAAGCTCGGTCTTCGAGAACAGCCCTGTCACTTTGGACGCCGCGCCCGATGCCTGCGCGACCGTGTCCGGGATATCCTTGGCGTACTGGCAGGCCCCAGCCAGGTAGACGCCGGCCGTGAGGACTTCGACGGGCTTGAGCTTCGGGTGCGCCTCCGACATCCATTCGTCCTGATCGGTGGATATGCCCAGGACACGCCCCATATCGCGGGCGTCCTCCTGCGGTTCCATCGCTGTCGCGAGCACAACGAGGTCGGCTCTGATCTCGACAGGCTTGCCCGCCAGCGTGTCGGCGCCTTTCACGACGACCTTGTCGCCGAGTTGATACATCCGCGAGACGCGGCCCCGGATGTAGTTCGCGCCGTACTCCTCGATAGCGCGCCGCACGAACTCTTCGTAGCCCTTGCCGTTGGCGCGGATGTCCATATAGAAGACATAGGCTTCGGCGTCCGGCATCTTCTCTTTGAGAAGCAGGGCGTGCTTGGCGGTGTACATACAGCAGACCTTGCTGCAGTACTTGTGGCCGTGGTTCTGATCGCGCGAGCCGACGCAGGCGACGAACACGACGGTCTTAGGGGGCGTGTGATCGGACGGCCGGACGATCTTGCCTTCCGTTGGCCCGGACGCGTTCATCAGGCGCTCGAACTGCAGCGCCGAGATGACATCGGGAATCTTGCCCGCGCCGTACTCGCCGATCTTCGCCCTGTCCCAGGTCTTGAAGCCTGTCGCGGCGACGATGGCGCCGAACTGCTCTTCGATTATCTCGTCTTCCTGCTCGTAGTCTATGGCGCCCGTCGGGCAGACCTTCGCGCAGACTCCGCACTTGAGGTCGTTGTGAAGCCGGCAGTGCTCGCGGTCTATGACAGGGACGTTCGGGACGGCCTGCGGGAAGGGCACGTAGATTGCTCGCCGCTCGCCCAGCCCCTCGTCGAACTCGCTCGGGACCTTGACGGGGCACTTGCTGTAGCAGATTCCGCAACCTGTGCACTTCTCCATGTCCACGCTGCGGGCGCGCTTGCGTATCTTCACCGTAAAGTTGCCGACGAACCCCGATACCTCTTCGACCTCGGCATGGGTGAGGATGGTGATGTTCGGATGCGATGCGCAGTCCACCATCTTGGGGGTGAGGATGCAGGCGGCGCAGTCGAGTGTGGGAAAAGTCTTGTCGTACTGCGCCATGCGGCCGCCGATGCTCGGCGTGCGCTCAACGAGCGTGACCGGATAGCCCGCGTCCGCGATATCGAGCGCGGCCTGAATGCCCGCCACGCCGCCTCCCACGACGAGCGCCCGTTTCGTGATGGGAATCGGGTTCTGGAACAGCGGCTCGTCCTTGCGCACCTTCGCGACCGCCATCTTGATCAGGTCGAGGGCTTTGGCCGAAGCCTCTTCCTTGTCGTGATGCACCCACGAGCAGTGCTCGCGGATGTTGGCCATCTCGCTCATGAACGGGTTCAAGCCCGCATCCGCGATGCAGCGCTGAAACGTGGGCTCGTGCAGCCGGGGCGAGCAGGACGCGACCACAATCCGGTCGAGTTTGTGCTCGAGGATGGCATCCTTGACAAGGTTCTGCCCGGGCTCCGAGCACATATACTTGTAGTCGGTCGAGAAGACCACGCCCGGGATGCTGGCGGCCTCTTTGGCCACCCGCTCGACATCCACGGTTTTCGCTATGTTAGATCCGCACCAGCAGACGAAAACGCCTACACGCGCCATATCACTGGTCCACCGTTCTTTAGAAGTATAGTCAAACCGCGGCGGTCTCCCGCAGCAGCGGTTCGGGGCTCACAAAATGCATCTTCCAGCAGCTCTTGACCATATCCAGACCCATCGCCAGCGCCAGAAGTTCGGTAAAGTAGAAGATCGGCAAGCCGATCTTCTCGCCCGTCAAGCTCTCGATGCCGCCCTGGCGCATGTCCAGGTTGGTCATGCACAGCGGGCAGGCGCAGACAACGCAGTTCGCGCCGCAGTCCCTGGCCATCCGCAGAACGTCGCCGGTCATCTTCTGCACCACATCCACTCGGGTTAGCGAGAAGCTCGCTCCGCAGCATTCGGTCTTGTGCGGCCAGGTGACGGGCTCTCCACCGAGCGCCGTGACAAGATTGTCCATCGTCATCGGTTCGTCCGCATCATCAAAACCGAGCACCCTCGGCGGGCGGACGAGCAAGCACCCGTAGTAACAGGCGACTTTGAGGCCTTCGAGCGGGCGGCGGACTCTCGCGCCGATCGCTTCGAGGCCGACATCGTTTACAATAATATCAACGAGCGGGCGGACATCGGATGTTCCCTGGAACTGAAGCCCCACGACTCCCGAGACCTTCTCCGCAAGACCGGGGTCGCTCCTCATCTCGGCGTTCGCCACCGCAAGCCTGTTGTAGCAGGCGGCGCAGGGCACGGCGATGTCGAGCCCCATCTGTTCGGCAAGAAGGATGTTGCGGCCGGGCAGCCCGGTGCTGAGCAGGTGCCCCTCGCCGTGCGCCGAACTTGCGCCGCAGCAGTTCCAGTCGGGTATCTCGAGCAGTTCGACGCCGAGCGCTTCCGAGACCGCCCGGGTGGAGGCGTCGTATTCTTTCGCGGTAGAGTGCAGCGAGCATCCCGGATAGTAAGCGTACTTCATCGGGCCGGCGTTGTCCGGGGCACTACTCATCGGCGGTCTCCTCGTGCTTGCGGAGTTCTTTGAAGATCTTCTTCACGGCGGCGCGGTCTTTGACGGGTTTCGGCAGCGGTGAGAGCTTGCCCTTCGTGAAAAGTCCAAGTCCCACGGGCACATCCTTGACAAACTTGCGCGTCTTGAGCTTGAGTTCGGCGATCATGCCCATCTCGTGAACGCGGCCCGAACGCTCGACCGAGTTGAGAAAGGCCTTGTGAAACGCCTCGATCTCCCCTTCCGGCGCCTTGATGCCCCTCTCAGCGGCGATCTGCCTCAGCGCGTCCATTATGGCGCTCGGCTCCACAAGCTGGGGACAGCGGGCGACGCAGGTCTGGCATCCGGCGCACAGCCAGATGGTGCGGCAGGCCAGCACTTCTTCGGCCAGCCCGAGCTGCACAAGCCGCGTGACCTGGTTGGGCATCAGGTCCATCGCGAAAGCGACGGGACACCCGGCGGTGCATTCACCGCACTGATAGCAGTCGGCAACCTTTTGACCGCTCAGGCGCTCCACCAGATCGCGCAGGCGCGAGTCCGGGGTTACCCCGCCGATGGAAACCGGAGAGCGGCTTTCAGAATCATCCTTAGTCTTCAATACGGTCTCTTTTCCCTGAGGCAGCGCCGGGCTTGTCTGGTGCCCCCCCTCTCCGGCTCTACGAAGCATTCTATCACGCCATCACAACTCTGTTCAAGGCGAGTCCGTTTTTGCGAAGGCGACGCACTATCTCTGAATGCGCGCGCTGCCGCCTTCGGCGAGGCGCTTTACCTGGTCCAGCCGGGCCATGGAGACGTCTCCCGGATACGTTGTCAGCAGCGCGCCATGCGCCCATCCCAGCTTCAGCGAAGCGAGCGGTTCCTGCCCCGTTAGCATGCCGTACATCAGCCCCGAGGCGAAGCCGTCGCCGCCCCCCACCCTGTCGTAGATGTCCAGCTCGCACGCCGGGCTCTCGTAGAACTCGCCGTCGTACCACATGACGGCCTTCCACGAATGCCTCGCCGCCGAGTGGACTTCGCGCAGCGTGGTGGCGGCGAGCTTGATGTTGGGATATGCGGCTATGACCCGCTCGATCATCACGCGGAAGTTCTCGGTGTCGAGCTTCGACTTGTGCGAAGAGACGTCCGGCCCCTGGATACCCAGCCCGAGCTGCAGGTCCTCTTCGTTTCCGAACAGCACGTCCACGTTCTGCGCGATGCTCCTGTTGACCTCGACACCGCGCTCGGCCCCGCCGGAGCCCTTCCACAGCTTTTCGCGGAAGTTCAGGTCGTAGCTGGCGACGACGCCGTTCTTGCGAGCGGCCTGCATCCCCTGGATGATCAGCGGGCCGGTGGTCGCGGAGAGCGCCGCGAAGATGCCGCCGCTGTGGAACCAGCGGACGCCCCTAACGCCGAAGAGATCTTCGAAGTCGAAATCGCCGGGCTTGAGCAGCGCTCCAGCCTCGTTGGCGCGGTCGTACCAGACCTCCGGCGGACGGACGCCGTAGCCGCGGTCGCTGTAGATTGCGGCGATGCGGGGATTGCCGACGCCGTCGTAGGGGAACCACTTGAAGTACGTTTCGACGCCCATCTTGCGGGCCTGCGTGGCGATCCACCAGCCGGCCGGGTACTCGACGCTCGCGCTCAGCACGGCGGTGCGCAATCCGAACGTACGGGCCAGCGCGGCGGCCGGGTTGTACTCGCCGCCGGAGCAGTGCATCTCGTAGTGGGTTGCCTCGTGCAGGGGGATGACGCCGGGGTCGAGCCGGCGGACAATCGCCCCCACCGACATGAAGTCGTGCTTGCAGTCATTGCTTTCGCGAATCGTCAACTTAGCCATGTGTCGGAATCTGCTTTCTGTTGTGGTACGGCCGCCCGGAGCCCGGGCCACCGGGGCATTATAGCAGAGCCCGGACCGGATGGGTCCTGAGTCAAGCTCAGGATGACGTGAATGCCACCGCCACACGTCATTCCGGACTCCGATCCGGAACCTACGGGTCCGCGCCCTCAACACGTCATTCCGGACTCCGATCCGGAATCCACAGGTGCGCTCCCGGATGGGTCCTGAGTCGAGCTCAGGATGACGTGAATGCCACCGCCACACGTCATTCCGGACTCCGATCCGGAATCCACGGGCCCGCGCCCTCAACACGTCATTCCGGACTCCGATCCGGAATCCACAGGTGCGCTCCCGGATGGGTCCTGAGTCAAGCTCAGGATGACGTGTTCAGCGTGACGGAAACGCCTACCGCCCGATGATAACGCGGGTCGGGTCCACCTCTTCGCGCAGGATCTTGAGCTCGTGCTTCGTCGGGCGCTTCGTAACCTCCATATGCTCGGCGAAGAGAAGCTCGAATCCCGTGTTCTCGATGACCTCTTCCCGCGTATGCCCCTCGTTGATCGAGAGCACCTTCATCCGGCAGGTCTCATCGTCGTAGCCCATCACCGCCATGTTCGTGATGACGCGGTGCGGCCCGGTCCCTCTCGGAAGCCCCGCCGCTTCCCGCGCCCCCTTGCCGGTCAGGTAGCCGGGGGACGTCACGAAGTCGAGCTTCGCGGCGAAACGCCGGCGGTCCTGCGGGGTCATGATGATGCTGTGGCGGCAAAGCGACGCGAGGTCGTTGCCCCCACCCGACCCGGGGAAGCGGGTCTTCGGGGCTTTCCAGTCGCCGATGCAGGTGGTGTTCAGGTTGCCGAACATGTCAATCTGAGCCGCCCCCAGGAAGGCGAAATCCACGCACCCGCGCGAGCAGGCGTCCATGATCGTGTTCATCGAGGAGGCCTGGATGGCGTGGTAGAACGTGTGGCTGTCGCCGACCGACACC
>Ga0255342_1005848_pt1 | contig 11540 bp, 15 predicted proteins | sample wastewater_treat_3_FD_192416 | JGI IMG/M metagenome (GOLD analysis project Ga0255342, IMG submission 192416) | Wastewater microbial communities from Lulu Island WWTP, Vancouver, Canada - plant14 | ecosystem: Engineered > WWTP > Wastewater > Unclassified | place: Canada: Vancouver, British...
GACTATACAAAATTATACAAAATAATAACGTATGTTTAGCAGAAAAACGAATTGAAGTATATGTATAAAAGTGGTATAATATATGTAAAGTAATTTAGTACAGGAGTTGATAATAATGTCTGAATGGTACAAAGGGATAGCGGATGAAATCGTAGAGAAGTATTCACTGAAGGCAGACCAGAAAGACTATTTTTATAAATTAGTAGACGGCGAGAACGTTTATCTTGCCGGTAATGCCGGAACAGGAAAGTCACATCTTATCAGGGCTTACATCGAGTTCTGCGAACGTGTAGGGCGTAAGCTCCTGAAGTCTGCATCAACAGGCATAGCCGCTGTAAACATCGGCGGTGTAACAGTACACAGCCTGTTCAAACTCTCCGGAAATGACTTGCAGACAGCTAATCTTGTAAAGCCTGTAAAGAGCATTCCTGAGAAGGTAAAGCAAGTCCTCAAACTGGCTCAGACACTTCTTATAGACGAGATATCCATGCTCCGCATAGATCTGTTCGATAAGATAATGAGCTACATTCTTCTTGAAAATCAGGACAGATTAAAGCACGGCAGAAATCCGATACAGCTTATCTTTGTAGGCGACTTCTTCCAGCTTGCACCGGTCGTGAACAAGACTAATCTGGACGATAAGTTCCTGAAAGAAGCATACGGCAGGGACGTAGGTTTTGGTTACTGCTTCCAGTCAAGATACTGGAAAACAATGGGTATGCAGCTTTGTATACTTACCGAGGTCATAAGGCAGAACGATACAGACTATTGCAGAGCGTTGGATCAGTGCAAGATAGGCGACAGTGCTTGCCTTGAATTCTTTGCAAACCGTACAGCAAAGGCAGAGATACCCGATGCGATATGGCTCTACGGCAAGAACGATTCTGCGTTCAAGAAAAATCAGGAATGCCTTAAAAAGTTAGAAAGCCCTCTGCGTTGCTTTGAAGCTCAGTACAGTGGTGATGCAGTCAAGGAAGACGGCATTTGTGAAGATAAGCTCTGGCTCAAAGTCGGTGCAAGAGTTCTTATGACAGCTAACGATACGAACCATAGATATTATAACGGCTCTATGGGAACTATCATAAAGTTTTCTGATGACGTTATCGTTGTTGAGATAGACGATGATGATGCAGACGGTTACATCAGTGTAGATCGTAAGACCTATGAAAAGCATAACTATGTTGAAAAGGTCACAACAGAAACTATCACCAATCCTGACGGTTCTACAAGCGAGAAGAAGACAACGGAGCTTGTTCTTGAAACTACCGGTAAGGTCGAACAGTTCCCTATGAAGCTTGGCTATGCTATCACCATTCACAAGTCGCAGGGACAGACCTATGAAGCTATGAACCTTTCGCCTGAGATATTCACCGTAGGTCAGCTTTACGTTGCACTGTCACGCTGTAAGAGTGCCGAGAAGATGTACATATCCTCTCCGCTTGCAAGCAGAATGCTCCTGACCTCAAAGCAAGTAATTGCTTACTACGAATCACCTGAAACATATTCGTTCTTTGGTGACGGTGAGAGCATGGTGAACATAGCTGTTCCGCAGAAACATAAAGCTATCGTTGAAAGAGTTCTGAAAGCGATAGGCGGCAGAGAAGATGAATTTGCAAGAGTCCTCAGAGCTTTTGAAAAGAATAAAAGCGAAGACTGCGATCAGCTTTCCTTGTTCGATCAGACATCATAATAAAATTTAAGGAGAAACGTTTTGAAAACAATAAAAATCATAGCCGCTGTTACGGCTATCGCATTAACAACTTATTCGACAGCATTTCAGAAGACACCGATAACAAGTATAAACGAACACGGCTTGAAGTCCGTTGCAGAGGATCGCTTTGCAAAGGGTATGGAAGCATCGGCGGTGAATACACTTCCGGTGCTTACCACAAGCACTACGCTCACTTCTGCAACATCGACAACAACTAAGGCAGAAACAACAAGTACAAGCACAAGTACGACTACCACGACTACTTCCACAACGACAACAGAGACTACGACTACAACAACAACTGAGCTTGCAACTGATCCTGCTCCGACAGAAACAACATCTATCGAAGTGACATATCCTGTCTACGAGGAAGAAAAAGTAGAAGGGGATAACAGCTATTGGGCTAACCCTTCAAAGTACGTTCTTGATTACAGCGGTCTTACATACAGCTATACAGCAGATGAAGACTATCTCTACTTTGATAACATCACAATATCACGGAGAGATTACATACTTCTCTGTAACTGCGTAGCTAATGAATACGGCTGTGCTGATTACGTTCCGACCTATGAACGCAGTCTTGTATGTGAGGTCTTGTTCAACAGACTGAACGCCGGTTGTGCATCTGATCTGTACGGTGTTGTAACAGCACAAAATCAGTTTACAGGCTGCGGCAAGTACGCTGATGCAGAAACCTTTGTAGGCGTTGCTGAGAGTTCTCAGGTGCAGGATGCAGTATGTATGTACCTCGATAACTGCGACAGTGATACATATTATCAGGAAGGCTATATGTTCTTCAACGGTGATAACGTATGGAACTACTTCCGTATTTCATATTAACGCTCTTATCGCTTGCCAAAGCGTTAAGGATATAAAACACAGTAAAGGAGAAAAGAAACATGGGTAAGAAAATTTTATTTGGCATTCTTGCAGTAGGAGCAGTGGGCGTGATCGCTTATCTTCTCAGTTCAAAGAAGGGCGAAGACGAGGATATTGAATATCCTGACTGTGACTGCGACTGCTTATGCGGTGAGGACGATTGTGAGTGCTGCCGCTGTGAGAGCTGTTCGACAAAGGAAGACGAGGAAGGAGAAAATGAAAATGAGTAAGAAACTGATCGCCGGTGTTCTTTCACTGGCAATGATAATGTCGTTTGCATCTTGCGGTAAGACAGACGATTCGTCAAAGGGTTCATCTTCTTCAGAGCTTCTTGTGGAAACTGAAAAGGACACAGCGACCACAGCAGCTACTACCGAAGAGGAAACAACTGAGGATTCAACAAAGGAAAAGACAAATTTGTCTGACGGTATTACAGCAGAGCAGGCACAGGAAATAGCTGAAAAGGGTATCAAGGCTCTGAAGGAGCAGGATATCGAAGGTATCATCAAGTACACAACGCTTGCTGACCTGTTCCGTATGGAAGATCCTGATATGACAGACGAGGATATGATCGCTGCTATCAAGGAGTCCTATGAGTCACAGGGCGAAGGTTTCAGTGTGACAAGCGACTTTGAGAATATGGACGTTACACTTTCAGATCCTACACCTATGACAGACGAAAAGCTGAAGGAGTTCAACGACTTCCTTACAATGCTTTCCTCTGAAGGTACTGACAGCAATACCGGTGAGCCTATGCCTGAGTTTCCTGAGATAACAGACGGATATGCGTTCAAGGCTACATCAACAACTGAGGGTGCATCAGAGGATATCGAAATGTACGTCCTCTGCACCAACGGCGAGTATCGTCTTGACATTGCTTACACCTTTATCAAGGAAATGTACGGAATGTTCTCCGATATGGCAGAAGACCTTGAAGCAAGCACAAGCACTGAAACGACCGAAGCTGAGACAGCAAGTGAAACTGATGCAACAGCTCCCGAAGCCCCGAAGGAGATCACCACTGAGGATAGCGGAAGTTCAGACGGTAATTCAAAAATTATCAGAAGTGAAAGAGAAGACTCCACAACAGCTTCTCCGCAGAATGCTGAGTAATCAGTAAATTCACAAGCCCTGTATTTACTGTACAGGGCTTTTCTGTATACAATAACACTTGAAAGACAGAAAAAAATGTGTTATACTGGAATAACCAAATTGAAAGGGGTGACATATATTGCGTAAAGGAACAAAACGTATTCGTAAGGTCTGCACCGGCTCAAACGAATACTATGTTTACGACCTTGACGAAGATGCTCTCGGCAAACGAAAACGTCTGTATGCGAGAACGGAATCAGAGCTGAAAGAGAAGATAGAACAGGCTGAAAAAGAACGTCAGCTCTCTCTTGCAGCACAACGTCCGGCAGGCACTCAGCTTTCCGAATGTGCAAACTTCTATTTCAAAAATGCGGTAGGGAAAATAGCTGCGACTGACATCAAACGGCTTGTAGTCCTGTTCAGTAATACGGTCTACGGAAGCATGATCGACAAGAACATCAATACCGTAACGGCAGAAGAGATACAGAATTTCCTTAATAAACTCTCAGAAGTATATCATGCACGGAGCGTTAATGAGATCAAGGACACACTTGAAAAAATATTTGCCCTGTACGATCAGGATATTGATTTCAGTACGATTACCGTGAATGACAGCGTGACTCCTGTTAGCTGTATCGTATCGCCTTCTGAGTATGAGGAAGTTATTGATTACTGCATCCTCGACAATTGTACCAAATGCGGTAAGAATGAGCTGCTTTTGCTGTTCTGTCTCTTTACCGGTATAGCACTCAGCAAGGCTAAAAAGCTGAACAGATCGGATATTGACCTTGATAACAAGACCTTTACCGTAGACGGTAAAACATATCCGCTTTCGGATAAGGCTACAGCTTGGCTTCAGGAACAGATACTTGCCGGAGCGTTGAATGATAAGCCACTGTTCATCAACAGCAGAGGCGTTTCACCGTCCCTGCAAAGCATACAGTCAACTATCGACTCTATCACAAAACGACTCGGACTGCCTAAAGGTCTTACCGGAAAGACTCTTACAAAATCATATATCGTATGGCAGCTAAATAATGGTGTGTCAGCAGATACGCTGACAGAATACTTCGGGTATAAAAACAGATTGAAGATTCAGGAAGTTTATGATGAATATAAGGTGCGTACCGAGCTTTTCAGGTGAGTAAACTATATCTTGATACACTTCCCTTTCCAAAATGTATAATCTTGTCAAGTCAAAAGGCGGCATAGTCCTTCTTGTGATTATGCCGCAAATATTTCTGAAAATATAACGAATATTAGACAGAATAAATATTGACAAATATGTATAAATATGGTATAATGATTTCAGATTGAAAAAAATAATACCAAAGGAGCGATAGATACGAAAAAGAATAGCGGCAATCGTGCAATGACAAAGCAGGAAAAAAGAACAGCACCGATAAGCTCAGAGTGGTACTACGTTATCAAGTGGCTTGCTATCATCTGCATGGTAGTAGACCATACAGCGAAGACGGTAGGTACAGGGTGGAGTGATGAAACGCTCCTTGCAATGCGAATGATAGGACGAATGGCTATTCCGTTTTTTGCGTGGGAGATAGTGCAGTGCTTTCATTTCACAAAGGATAGGGTGAAGCATCTTATCCAGATAGGCGTACTTGCTGTTATCTCAGAAGTACCTTATGACAAGGTTCTGAAAGGTAAGTGGTGTACGTGGGAATGGCAGAACGTGTGCTTCACTTTTTTGCTTGGCTGGGTGTGCCTGCTCCTTATGAATGTGGACTGGAATAAGTTCTTGGAGAAGTGCGGAATAAAGAGTAAAGGCATCAGGAAAGCGGCGGCAAAAATGGCAGGGGTAGCAACTTGTTTCCCTGTATTCGCTCTGTCAGAGAAGATACACGTTGATTATATATGGCATGGCGTAGGACTTGTATTTTTGTTTGAGTTCGCAAGGAACAGAAAGCATAAGAAATTTTGGGAGTTCATTGCTGTCGCTACATATGCAGGCAGTATGGGAATACCGCTTGTACCTGTCTATTCTACTTGCTTCTTCTGTCTTATCTTCATGTGGCTTGCTGAGTATGATGCAGTACATCCGCAGAAGAAGAGAGAGTTTGCAAGCAAGCTGTTACTCAGCAGACCGTCAAGAATTATCAGTAGATTCTTTTACCCTGCACATCTTATCGTGCTTGGAATATTAAGTGAGGTTTTGAAATGAAAACAATGAGAGTATTAAGCATCGACTGGGACTATTTTCAGAGAGTAAGTGTTGATACAATGCGTGACTGTTATCCGGACGGACTTGACGTAAGCACTTGGCTGAGTGAGATCACTTGGGGCAACTATTACGCAACGGACGGTGACAGAATAAATCAGATCGGGCTTATGAATTCCGAATACGAAACGCTCATGTCTATCCTGCTCCGACAGGATAAGAACTGTCCTGTTATGATAGCCAACAGTCACGTTAATGCTTATGACTTTATCCTGAAGCATCTTGCTGATGACGAAAAGATAAGCCTTACCAATGTTGATATGCACCACGACCTTATCAATGACAATGAGAACGTGGACTGCGGCAACTGGATAGGCAAGCTGATAGCAGAAGGGCGTGTCGGCTGTATGAGGGACAACCTCAAATGGATTCACAATCCTGTCTCTTTTTCAATGTATGACATTGATCCGGCAGACGGAACGGAGTTCGGGAAATTACTTGCACGGCTTGACGGCGGTGATACGCTACAGAACATCAGGAATGAGAAGTACGACCTTATCTTCCTTGCTCGTTCTGATACATGGAGTCCACCGCATCTTGACGATCAGTTCAATTTGCTTGTGAACATTATGAAAGAGCATTTTCTCAACATAGATGTTGAAAACGATGTTAAAAACCCTCGCAGAGCTTATCTGCAATATGCTGTCGTGATGCAGAACACTTATAAAGAATTAAGAAATAAAGTAGGTGAGTCTGCGTGAAGGAAGACCACATATCAGTGGACGATTTTAAGAAGCTCCAAAGCAAAGGCAGTAAGTATCATGCAAAGAAAGCTCCCTGCCATAACGGACATATGCACGACTCCGTGAAGGAAGCAGAGCGGTGTGATGAACTGCATCTGATGTTGAAGGCAGGGGTGATAACTGACCTTGATACTCAGAAGACCTATGAACTGATACCGGCACAGTATCGTTATGAAGAACGGTACGGAAAAGCCGGTAAACGCCTGAAGAACAAACGTATTCTTTTGGAAAGAGCTTGCAACTATAAAGCGGACTTTGTGTACCATTTGAAGGACGGAACACTTGTCGTAGAAGACTGCAAGGGTTTGCGTACTAAGGAATACCTTATCAAGCGTAAGCTCATGCTTTATATTCATAAGATAAAACTCCTTGAAACCTGAAAGGATGATCGCACTTTGAAAAGAAACATTTTATACGCAGTGATAGCAATGGTAATGACTGCATCTGTAAGCTGCGGCGGTAAGAAGGATGTTAGTTCTTCCGATGCTCATACACTTCCTGTTGCTATCCAGACCGGAACGATCTCTTATTACACCGAACCGGCAGCAGAGATACCGCTTGTACCTTATATGAAGCAGAAGATAAGCGGAACAGATTACAGCCTTTGTGTTCTTAACACTGAGGTAATCGACTTTAAAACTGCAAGCGTTCAGAAACTCATTGAAACAGCTACAGGAGAGTTCAGTGGCAATAAGACACAAGACTTCTCCAACAGTGACTTCCGCTTCCACGGCTTCAGACTTTCCGATACGATGTTCGTTGAGTTTACGAAGAACGGAGAACTTGTCAGCACGTTCGATGAAAAGGATCTTGACAACTATGAGTTCAAGGCACTGTATACATCAGCGGAGCTTTTGGGAGAGAAAGGCAACTATCTGACCTTTGGAGCGAGAACATTTATCGGTCTTACAAAGGACGAAGTTGAAATGACACTTGGCAAGGGCTACACCAGTGGCTTTGACGAGAACACCTTCTACTATCCTGACGAGAACGGCTACATTCTTACACTGAGCTATAAGGATAATGTTCTCAATGAACTGTTCCTGTTCAAGCCTGATCCCGAAGAAAAGGAAGAGTGATGCTTTGTGAAATGTCTGATATGCGGAAAGCGAAGCGGCATTTTGAGTCGGCTTTGTCCTTCTTGTAGATCTGATTTCCCTACGGACTTTTCTCTTGACAGACCAATAGAAGAGATAATGACAGAGTACAGACGTAACACAAGACTCAAAGAAAAAATCAGTCCTGATAAGAAGCTTGGCAGTATGGAACTGGATATGCTGAACGGCATCTTTCACTACGGCAACATCTATCGGAGCGTAACTGAACTTAAAGAACACGCCTTCCATTCATCGACACCTAAATTTGAAGGTCTTATATGGCGAAGGGATATCGTTGAGGATATCTACTTTACTTACCGTCTGAGGAATGGCGTGAAAAATCAGATAAAGATCGACACGACTGTATGCCCTTACCGCAATGACGGCAGATACGTTACAGTTGAGCCGCCTTTGAAGCTGTTCGGGTATAAACAGCAATTTGCAGAGTGTATGCAGTCTGCAAAAGATAATTTACTCACATCGTTCGCTGATAGCAATATGCTTTCAGATGAAGAATACATATAATCATACGAAAAGAGGTATTATCCAATGGGTTACACAGAAGAACAGATCAAGTTTGCAAGTAATCTCTGCTCTTGCAACGCACAGGAGCATCCTAAGTCGGAAGTCGGCTTCTGGTTTGAAGGCATCTACATCGTAAGTATCTTCCTTGATAAGACAGGGCAGAAACATCTTACCTTTGATGAAAGCATCGACTACTACGGCAGAGACAATATAGACCGCTTCATGAGAATGGTTCATGAACCGGCAGTAGAAAATCAGTAAACAACATAAAGCAGCTCCGTTTGATACGGGGCTGTTTTATTTATTTTATACAAAACATACCACATTTATACATCGTATTTTCATCTTAATGAATATTGCAATTTGTGTATAATTATGGTATAATAACAAGAGAGAATCAAAGTATGGTGGTGAATTATAGTGTCTGAAGTATATCTTACAGGCAGAACAAAAGACAATGTTCTGGAAGCGGCAGCGGAAATAGACGGTACAAAATTACGAACTGTCGTTCCTGCTGTATCGGACTTTGAAGCCGAACTGCAAGCAACATACAAGGTCATTGCAAAGGCAGCGGAGAAAAAAGAAGATATCCACCTTCATACTGATTTTAAGTCTCCTGTAGGCTACATCAACGGAACGTTCAAGGGAATGGCTGAAACAACGAGAGCGTTCAAGAGGAATATCGCTAAGCTGAAGAAAACATACGGCATTGAGATAACCGGTGACGATCAGATAGACAAGACAAAGGCTGATATGCTTTATGAAGTGGCATTCGCCAATAAGGATAAGCCTGCTCCAGTAGAGAAACCTCTTAATAAGCCGAAACGTGAAGTCGGAACAATGCGAGGCTGGATAAACAGAACTACATCTGTTGACAGAAAGCCGATGCCGAAATGGAGCGTTAAAGTCATACAGGACGATAAATGTATCATAGATATAAGTAACCTTGATTTTTCAGGCTTCAATGATGAACAAGTCCGTAAGGATGCTGCTTATCTTGCTGACTGGTGGGAACAGGTCGAAAATGCTACGGTAGTCCGCAGTAACATTCCTGCACATCAGCATGACTTCAGTAAGTACAAAGGCACAAATCTTACTGCTGTTGATGTTGAGAAAGGACAGATGACCGTATGGAAAGACGGAGCTATTGAATATCAGGGAAAAGTCCTTCACAGCTATAAAGAAAAATATGCGAAGGAACATCCTGACTCTGAGTGGGCGAAAGAGTTGAAAGAAGAATCCGAAAGGGAAGCTGCTATTGAAGCAGCAAAGGAAGAAGAACAGGAAGAAATACCGGAATACGAACAGTTAGGGTTCGAGTTCTGACCTACTGAGAGAAAGGGGAGAGCTGACATGAAAATCAAACCTATCGGGGTTCAGCTTGATGTAAACGAATGTGAACAGCTTCTTAACGTAGTAGCTGACAATCACGTTGCTGAGATCAGGCGTGACGAGAAGAACAGCGATAATCTTATCGTGTATGTAAGGAATATGTTCAATGAAGGCTATCAGAGTATGCCTATCACCGATTGTGCCAAGATGCTTTCACGGGATATGACCGGACAGACTTACATCAGAAACAGACTGAAAGAAAAAGGAATAGAGCTTGTTGAGTTTGAAGAACTTAATATAGCTGCATTATAGAGAAAGGATAGAAAACATGACAATTGATAAGTACGGCGGCAAGCATTTTACGTTTGTCGTGACAGAAGAGGCGAAGCAGAAGATAGAAGAGCAGAGCCAGCTTCAGGGCATAACTAAAACGGAATTCACAGTTGATAAGGCACTCAACTTTCAAATTCCGGATAGTTCGGCACTAAAGACGATCCGCAAGCCTGTGCGGACAGCAAGTTACAAAGAAGCAGCTAAGAAATTCGTAGCTGAATTAAAAACAGAGAAAGAGGAAGAGATAATGGCAAATAAGAAGAATGGTGCAAGCACAAAGACAGCACAGTTTCATCTTCGTGTATCTCCGGAAGTATATGAGCAGATCCAGAAGAAGGCTGCGGATATGGCAATGTCCGTATCTGACTATGTTACCTTTGTGACAACAAAATATGACATTGAGGAAGTCTCAATGAAAATGGATAAGATAATCGAAATGCTTGAAAATCAGGAAAAGGAAAAGAAGAGTGTATGAAGAAATTCGGTAAGCTCCTGAAGGACAATGCCGTATTTATCATACTTCTTATAGCGGTTGTAGGCTTTTTCAGTGTGTTCTTCTTTACAACGGTGGACGGAGAGTCCATGACGAACACTCTGCCTGACGGTAAGATCCTGTTCTGCACACGTCTCGGAACACCAAAGGTCGGTGATATCATTGTGTGTGACATTACAGCAGAGCTTGAAGACGGTAAGGTAAAGAAACGCCTTATCAAGAGAGTGATCGCAAAGGGCGGCGATACCATTTCCATAGAGAACGGAAAGGCAACAGTCAACGGTAAAGTCCTTGACGAGCCGTACATCAAAGAGCCTATGACCTACATTCCTGAGAATTCACAGACCTATCCTCTTACCGTTCCGGACGGCGAATACTTTGTTATGGGAGATAACAGAAACGCTTCCCACGACAGCAGAGACAGCCGTTACGGACTGGTTTCAGAGGATAACGTTGTAGGCAAAGTCCTTTTTCATTAAAAAAATAACGATAAAATTACAGAAAAACACTTGACAAATATTTACAAGTATGCTATAATCTTATAAAGCCGAAACGTATGTGTCTCCGCAAATTTCATATACGTTTGGCGGTTCTCCTTAACAGTTGATATGCCGATTAAGTGTTGCTAACGACAAGCCGCTCCTTCTCAGGGGCGGTTTTTCGTATGTCCTGCTCCATATCATCATATTACCAATCTATATCATTAAGTTACCACGTTTTACTAATATCACAAAATCGGTTGTAGACCGCCTATCACTTTCAGTCATTCAGCGAATAGACAAACTATGTATAAACACGGTATAATATATATGTTGAAAGGAACGTATATTGTTCATTTTCAGCAAGATATGTTTGTAAAGGAGAAAAATAAGAATGAAGAAGATCATCAGTGCTGTTATGGCAGCAAGTATGGCAATGGGAGCGTTCTGCTCCGTTCCTGTGACTGCATCAGCAAAAAGCAGTGAAATGAACATCATCAAAAGTGAGAGCTGGACTGATACCCTCGGTATCGCAAGGTGCAGTATAGCAGAGGAAAGAACAGTCGGCGGCGAGAGCAGTGAGAGCTGTTGTGAGTACATCGAGGACGGCATCACGTTTA
>Ga0255342_1005862_pt1 | contig 11514 bp, 11 predicted proteins | sample wastewater_treat_3_FD_192416 | JGI IMG/M metagenome (GOLD analysis project Ga0255342, IMG submission 192416) | Wastewater microbial communities from Lulu Island WWTP, Vancouver, Canada - plant14 | ecosystem: Engineered > WWTP > Wastewater > Unclassified | place: Canada: Vancouver, British...
TTCCTTAATTTCTTTTTCTAATATCTCTAATATCTCGATAGAGGAGGAGAGGGATAGCTCTAAAGCTTTCATATCTCTAGCATTAACTCTGTTTAAACCTATTTTTCCAATAATTCTTTCAATATCATTAATCTCTTCTAACTTTTCTAATATCAAATTTAGGCTGTTTTCATTCTTGTATAACTTATCTACAAGATTTAATCTCTCATCTATATCTTTCTTTTCTATTAAAGGTTTTAACAACCAAGAGTAGAGTAATCTCTTACCCATAGGAGTTTTTGTTTTATCAATAACTCCAAACAGAGAGTACTCTGTCCCTCCAGTATAGAGGTTTGAAACTATCTCAAGGTTTTTAATAGTAGAACGATCCAATACCATGGTTTTATTTAAATTCACTCTGTTAGGTTTAAGAACATGTTGAGGATCCATCATTTGAGTTTCCTCTATGTATTTGATCACCATACCAACAGAGACTAAATCGATAGAGTCTTCTTCTATACCAATTGCATTGCTATTCTTTATCTGGAAAAATTTTTTAATTAGCTCAGAGGAGTACTCTTTGTTCCTTAAACCTTTCTGTACAAATTGAATTGGAATATTACCAACCTCTACTTTTTCTTCTCCTTCAAGTAACAGAATTTCAACTGGATCATATGTTGAGAGTATATTTTTTACAAAATCTTTACCATTTGAACTACTTAATAGTAAGAACTTCCCTGTAGACAAATCACAAAGAGATACAGACGTTTCTTTCTTCTCTTGATATATTGCACATAGATATGAGTCCTTAATTTCACTAGCTTGCTCTCCATCAAGTGTCCCTGGAGTTACTATTCTACTTACTCCTCTTTTAACAATACCTTTAGCAAACTTAGGGTCTTCTAATTGGTCTACTACCACAACACAGTATCCTGCCTTAATTAGTTTAAGTAGATATTGATCTATTGCCTTGTGTGGAAATCCTGCAAGTAGTGTAGCATCCTTTTTCCGATCCCTTTTTGTTAATGTGATATTTAAGACTTTAGATGCTGTTCTTGCATCCTCACCAAACGTCTCAAAAAAATCTCCCATTCTAAAAAGCACTATTTTATCTGGATACTGTTTTTTAAAACCCAGATATTGTTTCATCATAGGTGTCTCGCTCATTGAAAAAGTATATCATGAAAAAACTTTTTTGTACTACAGGTTACTTACCAAGGATTAATTTGCTCTCTTCTTCTGAAACTACTTTCCTTGCCTCTACTATATCTTCAGCATAGACTGAAACCCCATATACTCCTGCCTGTACACAGTATTTAAGTAGAGGTTTGCTATTTTCAATCACTACTATGATATTTTCTGTTTTAGTATTAACAACTTCTAATACATTATCCAGAACTTTAAAGACATTGTTTTTAGTCAAATCATACTTAGCTGTACTATCATCATAATGAAAGCCTTGCATTTGCCTTACTATTCTAGGCATATTTAAAACCAATCCATCTACCTTACTACTAACTATTTCATCCGCTAGTATTATTTCTGTGGGATTATCTAGAATTGAGTATATTTTAAAAGTAGAAGTTCTTCTTAAATTCTCTCCTGAGAGTTGTTTCTTAAACTCCATCATAGCATCTCCATTCATAGGGGAGTGTATGCCTAGAGAAATATTTCTTTTCTTATATACATTCCTTACCCTTTTTATTATTCGTAGAACTCTTTTTAGCATTGCCTGATTATTAAGGTAGTGAGCTGCTCCATATATTTCATCTTCTAATGATTTCTCCTCATATATCTTTCCTTTTGTTAATGTCCTAAAATCTTTTACTTTTCTTGATCCAAGAGAAAGAACAACTTCATCTCCTTGAACTAAGTCTGCATATTCTAAAATCTTTTCAGATATCTTTTTTGAATAGTCAACAAAACTTTTATCTTCTACATATGACATTATATGGCGTCCATCTTCTATCATAATTTTATCCATATCAACATATACAATCCCGTGTGAATTACCAATATAGTCAAAGAGTTTTTCAGGTTTTAGATTTGTCATACTAAAAACTTTTGTAGCAGTAGGGGGTAGGGTAGAGTCTCTCGGAGGAATTTTTTCTTTTTCGCTCTCTTCTTTCTTCTCTACTTCTGAGACAATACCTGTTAACTCTTCTTTACTGTATGCTTCTACAACTGGATGAACATCCTCCTTCTTCTTTCTCTCTTCTGCTTTGTAAACACTCCCTGTATTACCATCTATTTTTACCCAATCTCCTGTTTTTAACACTTGAGAGGCTGTATTAGTACCAACTATGGCTGGTATGGCAAATTCTCTACAAAGAATAGCAGTATCACTAGTTATACCTCCTGTATCCATAATTACTCCTCCTGAAGCTATTATCATAGATTCCATCTCTGTTGAAAATTTTCGTATTAGAAGGATATCTTCTTTTGTAAACTTCTTATCTACTGCAGAATCAACTACAGTAATTCTTCCAGTTACAGTACCAAAACTAGCTCCAATCCCTGACACTATATGATCATCTTGAGTAGTTTCTTTTACCTCTTCTTGTGATTCCTTTTTTGCTGAAAGTATCAATTTTTCTAACTTCTTAGCAGATTCATTAGTTGCACTTCTCTGTACCATCTTAGTAGCATCAGAGACTGCTTGATCTACAAGCATTTTCTCTCCTTTATACTTTTCAATGAAACTTTTTACTAACTCTCTTAACGTTTTAATGGTTGTATCAGCACTAAGAGGAGTAACAACATCATACGATGTGAAATCATAAAGAGGTTTGTTCTGCAAAATCCAGAACTTTCCTCCCGAAAGAACCCATTCTAAATCCTGTACCTGCCTTGACTTGTTCTCTATAATCAATGCTATCTTTGCTATCTCAGCCATATCTTTGTCTGAAAGTTTCTGCCTATGACTCCAGTTGTTAGATATCTTTATCCTTTCTGCATTACTTCTTTTGCCACTGGATGCTCCCATTGTCCTAACTTTCATCCATTCTTGAGGTGCAATATATTTTTCAACCACTGTTAAATCTTTCTTGTTAAGAATATATGAGTCTGGAGTTATTTCCCCTAAAGATATCACATCTCCCAAACCGTAAACTGCTTCAATGCTTAATTTTGTAGAATCTTGGGTAATGGGGTCTGTTGTGAATACTACTCCTGATATTTCTGATTGAACCATTTTCTGTACTACAACAGCCATCTTAACATCAGTTAAATCTATTCCCTTTTTAGATGCATATGCAACAACATCATCACAAAACATTGATGCATAGACTTTCTTTATTGCAGTTTTTAATTGGTCAAATTTTCTAACATTTAATTCTGTAGAAAAAACTCCTGTAAAAGAAACTTTTTCATTTTCGGGGAAAACAACCGAGGATCTGACAGAAACCCATGCATCTGTAAAACCAGAGAGTCTTGTATAGGCACTAAGGATTTCTTCCTCTACCTTTTTGCTGAATTCTCCTTTCAGTAACACAGCCTCTACTTCCTCTGTTTCTGGGTTTCTCCCTTTTGCAAGAAGTTTTTTACGATGCTCTTCTAAAACAGGAAGACATAAATCTACAAAAGTATCACTAGATATTACAAAAAATTCAGGAACTGGAACATCCATATCCTTTAATTGAAAAAGACTTAATCCTTTTCTCCCAACCTTGTTTTCATTTAAATCCTTTATAGAATAATCTTCAAAAAAGAATACTTGATCCTTTTCAGTGGCAGTTTCTTCCATTTTAGATAGGGCTGTTAAAAATTTATCTTACCGTACTAAACGATACCTTTAGCTTCTAGTTTTTGCAAGTCAATGTAGAATTCGTACGTGATTTTTAATATAACCATCAATGGTATTGCTAAAAATGCTCCTACCAATCCAAAAAATGTAAGGAATATGATTACACCAAGTAAGATCACTATCGACTTGAGACCAACAGCATTCCCCATTAATTTAGGTATTATCAAATTATTCTGAAGTTGTTGATAAATTATAAATACTAAAAGGAGGATAGCAGCTTTAACTGGACCAACAGTTATTAATGCTACAAGAGACATCGCTACAGCTGAGAGAGTACTACCAAGACTTGGAATAACGTCTACAAAGCCACTAAAAATTGCTAAAGGAAGAGCAAAAGGAACTTGTAATACTGTTAATATAATCCCTGTATATACTGCGGTTATAGTACTAATCATTGCTTGCCCTAACACCCAACTTCCTAACTTTCTTTCAATATCTACAACAAGTTTTCGAACTCTCTCTCGTTTCTCATCCGATACTATCCTAATTAAAAGAACATCTACTATAGAGTCATGTTCAGATACTAAATATATTGAAAATATGATGGAGGTTAGCAAGAATGCACCCCAGCTAAAGAATTCAGAGATAAAAGTAGCTATATTTTTTACATTTGCTGCAACTGGAAAACCTTTTAAAATATCACTAATATACTGAGAGAGTGTATCTATATCTATTGTATATCCAAGTATAGTTATGTCTTCCATAGATTTAACAGTATTCATTATCCAATCTGGTATCATCACTACCAGTCCAGCTAGCTGATTAAGAAAAGGTACTAAGACCAATACCAAAGTTGTAGATACAATTAGAAAGAACAGTACGTATGTTAAACCTGTAGATAGACCTTTAGACAAACCCTTCTTTCTTAACCACATAACAACTGGTCTAAGGCTTGACATTAATACAAACCCTAAAAAGAGAAAAAGTATTACCGTAATTAATTGTTTTGCAAAAAATACAAAAGCTAAAATTAACAACACAAAGAGCATTACTCTAACGGAGAAATCTATAGTCAGAGTCTCTTTCTTGCTCTTTTTGGTTTTAGGCTCTAATACCTTTTCATTCTCTATCTCGCTTGTTTTCTTGTTATCTTCAAATTTATCACTACTGTCTTTAACAGAATATATCTTGGGCATAGGTTGGAATATAAAGTTATATGCACATTATATCAACTATACATTTGTTTGAATACCTACACTGTAAAAAAAGAGGAAGTTAACCTTCCTCTTTTAATCATCCTCTAAAAGAAACTGCTTACTCCCTTCCTTTGTATTTAACTAATACAAACACAGAGCTAAGCATAAAAGCTAGTAGTGCTACTATACCAAACAGAACCATAAGATTATTCTCTCTAATAATTCTCATCGCAACTTCTAGTTCTCCTGCAGCAACAGGTAATTCATCGAACACTGCATTCCCATCAACATCACTACTTACAGAGTAAATAACCTTTACCTTTTCTTCTATTTCAACAGAATTTCCTGCTTTATCTGCTATCTCCAAAGTATACAGATTAGGCCCATCTTCTTCTAAAAGTATTCCATCTATTCTAAATTTCCCTTCCTCATCACAAGTTGCATCGTATCGATTAGTACCTCTTCTTAAGATAGCTTCACAGTCAGGCTCTACCGTTCCAACAATTGTAAATGTCTCTGTTCCAACCTCAATAGGGTACTGCAAGTCTGTTAACTCAGGTGAAGTCCAGTCTACCTCCACAATCCGCATATCTGATTGAACAGATATAAATCTTTTTGGAAAACCTTTGACCCCCGCCACAGAGAGTGCAAATTTCCCTTCTCCCTCAACAGGGTAGGTATATTCAAAAGTTGAATCTTCTCCAACTCTTACTCTACCAACCTCATTATTATCAATATATATGAAAACTTGATCAAAATCGGGAGCGATACCTTTTACTATTATCTCTTCTCCACTAGTCAACATCTCTGTTCCTGCCAAAGAAGGCACATCAAAACTCTCATCTAATTCAGGAGTTCTGTTAAATTTGATGAAGGAGAAAATCCCATAAGAAATTAACAATATTCCTAAAAAGATAAAGATTCCCCCAACTATTCTAGATGATCTATCTTGATCTTTTGGTTCTTTTATCTCAACCTTCTGTAACATACTTCCTTTTTTACTTTTTTTAGCATTATCTTTCTTAGCAGTATTATTCTTTTTCTTAGCCACTTTGACCTATATTAAAATTTATATACTTACTGATTTAGAATAATATAATTTTCTAAAGAATGCAACCTTTTTAAAAAAGATGTAAAATAGCAATGTAAAATGCAAAAAGTAATAAAAAGCACAATAACACTTTTCTTAATACTATTAATAATAGGGCTTATCTTTTTTTTAATAATATATCCAAATCAAAACAGTATCATTACTGGAATTAATTCATTTAACATCTATGCTCTCTCCAAGGAAACTACAATATCCATTCTAACTCAAATATCTCCTAGCAAAGATAATTACGAAGAAAGAGTATTGGGTTACACTGCAATAGAGGAATCCTTAAAAAATCACAATATTGTTTTAGAAGAGAAACTCCTAGAAGATATTGATACAAAATTAAAGATAGAGGCTTTGAATATAGAGGGTAAGATATTACAGGGAGAATCTTCTCTAAGAATGGATGACGGTTTTTGGCATTTCCCAATATCTCCCTTCCCTGGCCAAAAAGGAAACGTCATTATAATGGGGCATAGATTCATGGAATTACCTCCTAGCAAAAATACTTTCTTTAATCTAGACCAAACTAAAATAGGGGAAAGAATAGAGATAACGGACAAATTAAGCTCATATACTTACATAGTAACAGACATATTAGAAGTAGAACCAAACGACATAACAGCTATTAGCGAGACAGAAGATTATAGACTTACCTTAATAACTTGCACTCCTCTCTGGACATCCGAAAAACGTTTACTAATAGTTGCAAAACTAGACAAACTATACAAAAAAGTGTAGACTTTGACCGCATTATTTAAATATTAACTGTATTTTTCATGTCTGATTTTTACACAAAAAAAGAGATCTCAAAGGATACTGTAGAATTTAAATTTACAATTCCTAACAAAAAATTTAGAGAGGAATACCAAAAGCTACTGAATCAAGAGCTAACAAAAACCGACATCAAAGGATTTAGAAAAGGCAAAGCTCCTTCAGACATGGTTGAACCTCAGATAGGGGGATCATTGAAAATACAGGCTTTCGAGAAATTAATTCCAGATGTCATAATAGAAGCTTTGGAAAAAGAAAAACTTGAACCAATAGCTCCTCCTGAATACAAAGAATTTCCCAAACTTGAAGATGAAAAGGATTTAGTATTTGTTGTAAATATAACAGTCATGCCTGAATTTAAAGTAGGAGATCTTAAAAAGGTTAAAGTAGAAAAAGAGAAAGTAGAAATAAAGGATGATGAGGTAGAAAAAGCCTTAGAAAACATTAGAGATAATCAGGAAACAAAAGAGAAAGAAATCAATGAAAAATGGGCAAAAGAGATAATTACTTTATTGAAAATAGAGAACGAAGTAAAAAATCTTGCAGAGTTAAGAGTACACCTTAAGGATGCACTGAAGAAGCAGAAGGAACATATGTTACATCACAAATTGGAAGATGAAGCATTAAAACAAGCAATTACAATCTCAAAGATAGAAATTCCTCAACCAGCAATAAAATTTGAAGCAGAAGAGAGAGAGAGAGCATTCATAGCAGACATGCAAAAGAGAGGAGTAAAGATAGAACAGTTCCTAAAATCAAATAATATCACAATGGAAAAAATGCGAGAGCTATGGTTAGAGGACGCAAAACAGGCTCTTCAGACTGATATTTTCTTAAAGACATATATTAAAGAGAGGGAATTAAGTGTGACAGATGAGGAGCTAAAAGAGAAGATAGAAGGTATAAAAAAGAATGCTCCAGATGGAACTGATTTTACTATCTTTGAAAATGAACAATGGAAAGAATATATAAAAGGGATTGAACTAAAAGAGAAAGCTTTTGAGTCCTTTATCAAAGAAATTTTAGGAAGGACAGAGAAAAAATAATTTCAATTAATTATTTACCATGAATTTAATTCCAACAGTTATAGAGAAAGAGAGAGGAGGAGAGAGAGCATATGACATATATTCTAGACTTCTTAAGGATAGAATTATTTTTGTAAGCGGACAGATTAGAACAGATATGGCAAATACTATAATAGCTCAGCTTCTGTTTTTAGAGAAAGAGAATCCTCAGGAAGATATTCAGATGTTTATTAACTCATATGGAGGAGAGGTAACAGCTGGGATGGCCATGTTAGATACTATGAACTATATTAAATGTGACATCTCTACTATAGCTGTAGGACTAGCCGCTTCTATGGGAACAATCCTTTTAGCTAACGGAACAAAAGGGAAAAGATTTGCTCTTCCACATAGTAAGATTCATATTCATCAACCTATGGGCGGAGTAAGAGGTCAGGCTAGTGATATAGCTATAGAAGCAGAGGATATTATTAAAACAAGAGAAGCTTTGTACAATATTCTTTCAAAAAGAACTGGAAAATCAAAAGCACAGATAGAAAAAGATGCTGATAGAGACAAGTATTTCACAGCTAAAGAAGCACAGGAATACGGATTAATAGACAAAGTAATAAGGAAAAGATAATAAATAATTTCTAATCATCTAACTCATTATGAAAATAGAAGATTCTTCCTTTAAATATGATGACCCTACAGAGTTTAATATAGAACAAAAGGAATTACCTTACCAGACTATACTAACCGCTATAGATCAAACTTACAACAATGCAGACGAGTGGGATACATACCAAGAAAGAGTAAAGAGTTACATTACTCCAAAAGAAATAGATGACTATATGATTCAATTAAATTACAATGGGTTTTTAGATATTAAATTGCTAAGAGTAAGTTCCATAGAGTTTACAAATACAGAAGATATTGAAAAAACATATGAGTATTTACGAATAACATCAGATTCTAAACCCTCTTCTCAAACTGTATATATTGTAGAGGGGGATAAAAACAGTATAATTTTAATCCCACTAAAAGAAGACGTTAATAGCCTCTTTGTATTCACACAACACCTTCACATGGCCCCTGACTTTATTCAAAAAAAATGGGCAGATAACAGGAAACCAAAGGGATTGAAGGACATAAGATTCCTTAAACCAGAAGAACTAATGAAAAGAAAGAGTTAATACTCTTCTATACTATCTTGTATAAACTCTTCTATTTTTTTAACAACTTCTTCTCTATCTTTCATACTGCTAGCCGCTGTATATACAGTAATATCAAATAATTCTTCATTGTTTGTATTTAGCCAATATCCATTTTTTGCTAAATATACTATTAAAGAAAATATAGCCATTCTCTTATTCCCATCTTCAAATGGATGATTTTTTATACAAAAGTAATACAGCATTGAAGCTTTAGATATTAGAGTAGGGTAGAGATCTTGTCCTCCTATTTGTTGAAATGGTTGAATTATAGAACTTTCTAATTTACCTATATTTCTTACTTCATATGCAGAATTATTTTCTAGTTGTTCTTCTTTTATATACTTAGTAAATAATCTAGCTACATATTCTAACTCTTCTTTACTAATTTCCATATTAAGCATGTTGTAATTTTATTACAGCCTCACTATATTCATCCATCGTTCTTTTAAACACTTCCTTTAGAAATTTCTTCTGTTCTTTTGTTAATTCTTTATTACTCATAACAAAATTATTATATACAGGTTGAAAAAGGTTTGCAAAGCAAATATAATTCTTACTGTTATACTGGGTGATTAGCTCAGCTGGCTAGAGCGTCACATTGACATTGTGAAGGTCACAGGTTCAAGTCCTGTATCACCCACCATTCATCTCCAAATATATTTTAAGCATGAAAAGGAAATTTATTAAGGAAAATCTACTCTGTAGACTCCTGTTTATTATTCCTCTCCTATGTAAGTCCAGACTAACAAATCTTTAGGAATTCAATGAACAAATTGAGATACATATTAATAAAGAGAGACCTAAAAGTATTCCTCATCAATTGCTTTTTATCACCAGACCATTCTCATAAGGATAAGAAAGCTATAGATAAAATACAATAGTCACTAGGTTCGAATTAAAATAGTAAAAAGCGAAGAGAGATATTTTAATCTCCTTAATGTTTTAAGGGAGTATTTTTCAGGGAGTAATCTTGAAACTTAGTCTATAAACTACTCCCTGAGAAGGATTGTATTACCTTCATTACAAACGTGTTACTGTTTTGTCGTGTGAGTGTTTTCCACAGTCCATCCACCAGAAGATGACGGATTCAAGTCTGAAGATGTTCTCTCAGAACTCCCTTGTCCATCATTTTTCCAATGGGTAACATGAGCTTGGGTTCCGCCATACCCATCTTTCGAGACAAATTTATCTCGACTCCAAGCGGTTCCAGATTCTCTCTGTCCAGTCTTTCGCCCAGGTCCCATCGCACACCTCCTTTCTTAAAGAACTTGCATCAACATACACGTTTTACCTGTTTGTATTATACCATAAACAGACAATCTACTTATTTCAGAATTCCTGAGATATTTATAGTATAATAAAACATAAATTATTATCCTTTTTAACTTATGTTCTTTACTCACTTTACTAATAACAAGAAATCATACGAGATAACTTTAGTAATTAAGACTTTTAAACCAGTATCCAAGAAGGACAAAGAAAGGTTAAACAAAATCGCTCTCCTAATAGGTTCTCTAGGCTACAAGGAAGATATTACAGAGAAAGAATACAGGTTTAATAATGACAGAGAAGAAGATGATTTGTTGCTAGATGTAGAAGATCATTCAACAAAGAAATAGAATCAACATAATATTATCATACCCTAGTCCTATGTACTTTCTCTCTTTTAGAATGTTGTTTCAAATGCTTTGAATAGTAACCCCTAACCTTATCAATATATCTATCTCCATTAACCTTAAACTTTTCAAATAGGGTAGTGTAATAATCCAATGGTATATCAGTAGGTTTTAAATAATTATTTATCTTAATATCTTTATTAATATACTTTAACTGCTTGTATGTAAAAATCTTTTTAAAAGTATCTCCTACAAAAGTATTCCTCTGGTTAAAAATATATGTTACAAAATCTCTGTATAATATAAAATCCTTTTTATTAGTATCTTTCTTCCTAATACAAAGTAAAACAACATCTACACTCGGAACAGGTTTAAAATCACTCCTATTAAACTCTGTTACTACTTTCATCTCATACAAAAAAGAATATATTGTAGCTATCTGTGAACTCTGAGGAATCCCCACATATCTCAGTGCTGACTCCTTCTGAACAAAAAGAAAAGCTTCTTCGAGAGTCGAATCTATATCAGTAATTTTACTAACTATATCAGATGTAATAGAGAAGGGGATATTAGCAAATATCTTAAAGTCTTTTTTAGGTAATTCTGTATTTAAAAAGTCTTCATTTTTAAGCAAAACATTTGTACTACCCTGAAATCTTTCTTCTAATTTCTTAAAACATCTTTTATCTAACTCATATGCTATTACTTCCTTACTGTATTTTGATAGCTCTTCTGTAATTATTCCTTCTCCTGCACCAACCTCTAGAACTATATCATTAGAGTTTATGTTAGAGAGTTTTATAAGTTTGTTTAAATTTGTTCTGTTCCTGTAAAAATTTTGAGAATATTTTATATCAACCATGATAGGATTTAATGTTTTAAAATAT
>Ga0255342_1005863_pt1 | contig 11513 bp, 7 predicted proteins | sample wastewater_treat_3_FD_192416 | JGI IMG/M metagenome (GOLD analysis project Ga0255342, IMG submission 192416) | Wastewater microbial communities from Lulu Island WWTP, Vancouver, Canada - plant14 | ecosystem: Engineered > WWTP > Wastewater > Unclassified | place: Canada: Vancouver, British...
AATGCGACAAATTTCTAAAGATACTGAAATTCTGGAATTTGTTATTGAATGTTATAGCCGGGAAGCAGCTCCATTACAACCACAGAAGGTGCAATTATGAAAGAAAAATATCTGCTCTTCATCGTTGGTATGATCCTGGTAACTATCCTCTTTTTCTGGATAGCCAACACTAATCTTAAGAAAAATGTTACTGAAATAGAACGATATGATACAAGGATTAAAACCTCACTGGAAAAACTGAATAGTGCAATGTTGATGGATGCTCAACTAAGTCAATTTAAAGAGATTCTGGATAATAGTTTAACTACCAGCGACCGTTTTTCTATAGATGAACTGAATGATTTTCAGAGAGAGATTGAAAGGTTAAGAGATAATAACAGGATGAAATTAATCAGGATATCGGACACTAATAAATACAACGAACCCGGTCTATTAGAACACACTTATACCCTTGAGTTGGAGGGAACATTCCAGCAAATGGGGAAATTTATCTCTGATCTTGAGGCTCAGAATTATATCATTAAAATCCAGTATCTTGATGTAAGTCCTACCCAGGTATCAGGAAAAACTGACCCGAATGCTCCGAGTACTTATAAAATAACTATGGAGCTTTCTATTTATAAGGTTAAAAAGGAGGCTTAAAGTGCAGTTTAGATATCTGAAAGACTTAGCTATGGCATTGATTGCCATATCGCTCATTGCTTGCGCTATTAGACTCATCACTTTTAATGCGGCAAACCATAAGATTCCTCCACAATCTAAATATACTCATGAATCTGTTTCTGATACCCTTAGAGCTCAAATAATGAGTATTGAATCTTCTATCTTAGATAGAAAAAATTTCGTGTTCTCAGTAACTCATGACCCACTTCGCCAGGGTAATATCATTAAAGATAGATTTGATATGCAAAAAGAATTTGAAAATGCAGTACGGAATATGTTTCGCCCAACCGGCACTTATATTGACGAAGAAACAGGTAAAAGATTGGTCACAATTGAATATCAAGATAGAATCTATACTGCTGGTGTTGGTGATGTAGTAGAGGGAAGGAAAATTATGTGGATAACGGAACAAAATATTGGTATTTATTATGGCGGTCCTCAAACTATTCCTATCCAACCTCGTCCTCCTATACCTGATTTTTCTGCAGAAGAAACCAAACAAAAATCCATAGAACAAAATTACTAACTATGAAAAAATATAACCAAGTTGGAGTTAATATGATACACCATCTCACATCTAAACACTTTATACTTTGCGCTATTATGGTTATACTACTGTGCCCCTTGATCACGCTGGAAGCACAATCAAGTAACCTACGCAAACCGGTAACTCTAAATTGTATGGATGAGCCTATCTCTTCAGTTCTGAACACTCTTTCAAAATTGAGTGGCACCAATATCGTGCTTGCAACCGATCAAACAGATCTTACGGAGAAAGAGCAAAAAAGAGTTACTCTAAATATCAGAGAAGTACCCATTGAAACAGCTGTATCTCTGGTAGCTAAATCAGCAGGTTTATCGTATAAAATTTATGGCGATAATACCTTTTTGGTTGGAACCCTACAGAATATTTCTGAGTCTGCTGGCGAACAAAGTCACATCATATATCTGAATTATCTGGATGCAGAAAAAGTTAGTAAAGCCTTAGAAAATACTGATATATCTGTAGTTCCCGTAGAAGGTCAAAATGCTATAATGGTATATACCAATACCGATACCTTTGAAGGCATCAAAGAATTGGTTAAAAATATGGATATACCACAAAAACAAATTGAAATTAGAGTTCGCTTAATTGAGATTAATCTTACGGACTCTAAAAAATATGGTATTGATTGGAGCAGACTAAATCATCTAACTACGATCATTGCTGAAGACCCGGTAAATTCCGTGGGTACGGGTCTACCCTACAATTATTCTGATGTTGAAGGATATCTGCCTCATGGTAATCCTACAGATTTTGAACAATTACCGGATCAGCAATATTTCCAGAGAATTAATGGTTTTAACGACATTGGCCATTTCAGCCGTCAATTAACAGCTTTTGATATCACCATTGATTGGTTACTGGAAAATAATGCGGCAAAGTTATTAACCGATACACGAGTCACTGCCTTAAATGGTAATGAAGCTAATATTCATATCGGTGAAGTGGTTCCTTATGTGGTCACTGATAATGAAAAACAAATCCAGGTAGAAAGAGAACAAGTAGGAATTATGCTAACCGTTATTCCTACAGTTAACGAAGAAGGACTCATTACTGCACAAATTTCACCAGAAGTTAGTTCTGTCACTGAATTAGTCGGTGGTTATGTCCCCCGTACCAGAGTTCGTCGTATCAATTCAACTGTAACCGTTCCAAATGAACACAAAATTATAGTTGGGGGATTACTCAGCTCTAACATCACAAATAGAGTTTCTAAGGTTCCATTACTGGGAGATTTACCCTTTATTGGAAAGCTCTTTCAACATAAAACTGAAAACATAGATAACTCTGATTTAATTATTGAAATAACACCACGGATAATAACAGCTGATCAATATCGTCCTGATCCTAATGTAGAAGTACTGAAAAATATAGGTGAACCCAAATTGGATGAAAGAATGACTCGTCGTCTTATCCAGTACGAAAGCTTAAATAATGATAATAATAATGAGCAAAATGAGGGGAGATAAAAATGAGAAAGATAAATCGCTTATACCCTGTACTTATTTTGCTGGTTTTAGCGCTTATCTTAGTTATTACTTCTTGTGATAGACGTAATCCACCTCCCACAGGTATTGGTATAGTCAAACCTTCTGAAGTAGTAAAAATCACTAAGATATTAGCAGAACCAGATACCATCTATTGTGACAATAATATAACCTTTTCTCAAATAAGTGTTACCGTCAAAGATGGTGAAGGTTTTGCCTTACCGGGGAAAATAGTTAATTTCCGTGCTAATATTGGAAGAATACTCCGGAGTGTACCTACTGATAGTAGTGGTGTAGCAACAACTACTTTCTGGGATGATGGAGAACAGGGACTGGCCGAAATAATGGCTGTAGTGCAGAATATTTCGGAAAGCACTAACACCGTTATCTCTGCTGATACTGCTAGGGTTGAAGTCTTTATTGATGAAGTCCCACCAGTTGAATCAATTACTCTTGATATCCCCTATACGATGACTGTTATGCAGACCACAGAGATTTATGCTACCGCTATAAATAATCTGGGACAGACGGTGCCAGATAATACTCTTATTACCTTCACCTGTACAAAAGGAAAATTCGTTGATGGGGCTGGCAATACTTTGGGTGAGAGTATTGTTTCTAAGACCATAAATGGTAGAGCTTCTGCTTATTATAATGCCGGAACTAAAGCTACAACGGAAGAAGATCGTGCCTTCGTAACTGCCAGTATTGGAGATAGATACAACACTAGAGAAGTTATGATTTACCCTGGCAACCCATTCAATATTCGCTTGCAATCCTTTGTTCAGGTAGGTGATCAGATGATTGAAGCCGATACCAGCTCCGTTGCCAGTCCAAATAATATCTATCTGCGTGCAACTCTTACTGACCTCCATTTAAACCCCTGTCCTACTGAACCTGTCCGTTTTGAAACCGATCTTGGTTCTTTTATGAATACCACTCAATCTATTACTCTAAATACTAATACAATGGGAGAAGCTCAGGTAAGATTCACTCCTGGTCTTGCTGCAGGAGCAGCGACTATTAAAGCGTTTGCTAACAATGATACTCTACAAACCCAAATTATATTTAATATCAAATCGGATGATATATATTCTATATCGTTCACTCAACAAGAACAGATAACTCTTAATGTAGCCAATACCGGTGGTACAGATTCAGCTATCTTACGAGTTAAGTTAAAAGATATAAATGGTAATTTAATAGATTATCCCCAGGAAGTTTATTTTAGAATTGTCAACTTAAATCCTCCTGCCGGAGCTAATCTAAACAATCATCCAGTCACGGACAGTGTGTTAGTTATATCAACGGGAGGAGAAGCACAGGTCTCAGTAAATAGTGGTAGCGAATCAGGAATTCTCATAATTCGCGCATCCTGTATTTCTAATGATGGACGATGGATACATGCTACTAAGGCAAATATCGTCATACATGCTGGTCCTCCTGCAGAAGTGAAACCATTTATCGGTGGTTTTAATACGGGACAGAATATGGGTGGAGGTCTCTGGAGAGTAGTAGCTGGAGCTGTAGTTAAAGACATTTATGGCAACCCGGTAGAAAGCGGCACTTCTGTCTTCTTTGAATTAATAAATAATGTGACTAATTGTCAGATTGATGCCGCCGGTTCTGTTGGAAACACAAGTGTAGAAGATGACTCTCTACGAGGTGTAGCTTATACCACGGTTTCTTACTCGGGAATATACACCTATGATTGGATTACGATACGAGCAAGTACCGGTGCTGTTGCAGGAGAAGGAGTTGATGGCTATGCCACTGTTCAGTTACCTTTAAACGACCCACAATTTGAAGCTCAGTTAGCAGAAGGACACCTAAATTTCTTCGTTAGTGATACCTGGAAATCAGCTGATTTTTATGCTGTGCTAACAGATGGACAGGGACTACCGGTAGGTAATGCAGTAATTATATGCGTTTCTACCAAAGGACAATTTGTTGCCATACCAGGATTTCATAATAATTATCCCTATGATCCACCCTGGCAAATTATAACTGATGATGGAAGCTATGGCACAGGCGATAAAGCTGGCTGGGCTTGGGGACAGATAAAATATCATAAATTAGAAGTTCCAGTCGGTGATCCCATAAGTCAAACACCGGGACAAACTACAGGTGTCATCACTTTACGTATCTTAGGCACAAATGTCTCTACTGAAACCAGTATTGTTCTTTATCGTTACTGGGATTCCTGTGCTCCATTCTAACATAAAGGTTTGAGGGATGGTACTTCATAGCCATCCCTCATTATAGATTTCACATCCGTTCAGGATAATGATTTTTAATTATAAAGGAAGTTAATAAATGGCTTTTAACCCTCAATTTGCCAGATTGGGCGAAATCCTCGTCCATGAAGGCTATGTTACTGAAGATCAGGTTAAAGAAGCTCTTATCAAGCAATCTAACTTTGGCTTAAAACTGGGCGAAACAATGATAAAACTTGGTTATTTGACCGAGGAGCAACTACTCAAAGCCCTTAATATGCAGTTAGGTTATGATATTGTTGATGAAAAAGAGCTTATGGACCTGGATATAGAAGTGGTACGAAGAATTCCAGAACCTTATGCCGTGGAAAATCGGGTTATCGCACTTCATGAAGATGCTGATGGTATGGTGGTCGCTATGGCTGATCCGGATAATCTAACTGTGCTGGATAGCTTAAAAAAGATATTAGGCACTAATGTCAAACCCAAGCTCATTTCGGATTCTATGCTCCATGATACCATTGAAAAGTATTATAAAAGCATCCGTACTACCACTGAAGTAGAAGAAGCAGTTGGCGGGTTTGACTTTGTAGCTGTTGATGAAGATGAGAACGAAATTACTATTGCTGCTGCTTCCCAGGAAGCGGATGCACCTGTAGTAAAACTCGTAAATCTAATCATTAACGAAGCTATCAAAGCCAATGCCACTGATATTCACATTGAACCGTTAACAAAACATACCCGTGTTCGTTATCGTATTGATGGCGCATTAAGAGAAGTAATGACTCCCCCTATTGGTATGCATCCGGGTATTATTTCTTTAATCAAGGTTATGTCAAAATTAAATATTGCAGAACGTCGTCTTCCTCAGGATGGTCATATATCATTAAAAACCTCCATTAAGAGTGTTGATGTCCGTGTTTCCATAACTCCTACTGTCCTGGGTGAAAAAGTGGTTATGCGTTTGCTGGATAAAGGTGAATTCGGATTTAAACTCACTACTCTTGGTTTTGAACCGGATGATATGGAAATCTTTAAAAAAATTATCCGTCGTCCCTATGGAATAATTATTGTATCAGGTCCTACGGGAAGCGGAAAATCCACCACTCTTCACGCTGCCCTAAAAGAAATTGAAGATATTGAAACCAATATTGTTACCGTTGAAGACCCGGTGGAATATCGCGTGGAAGGTGTTACTCAGATTGAGACAAAAGAGCAAATAGGCTTAACTTTTGGTTCTGCTCTCCGTTCAGTACTACGTCAGGATCCGGACATAGTCCTGATAGGTGAAATTCGTGATGAAGAAACCGCTGATATTGCTATTAAATTCTCACTTACAGGACACCTTGTTTTCACCACACTCCATGCTAATGATGCTTCTTCAACTATCACTCGTCTTATTGATATTGGAATCAAACCCTATCTGGTAGGTTCTTCTCTCTGTCTGGTTATGGCACAAAGATTAGTCAGGAAAATATGCTCCCATTGTATAACTGACTATCATCCCACCGAACAAGAACTGAGTGATTGTGGTATAACCCCTGAAGAAGCAAGCCAGATAAATTTCAAGATTGGTAAGGGTTGCGTACATTGTGATAACACTGGTTATTCTGGACGAACGGGTATTTTTGAATTGTTAACGGTTAATCCTGAAATTCGTCGTATTATCTACGAGGGTGGCAATCAGGATTTAATACAAGAAGCTGCATTAAGAAATGGAATGCGTTCATTACATGACGCAGCAATAATTAAAATGAAAGAAGGTATCACTACCATCCGTGAAGTCATTAAAATGACTATTGTTGAATAATTACTTAAAAGAAGGTTTCTTCCTATGCCTAATTTTGCCTATGTAATTAAAGACGCTAAAGGTGCCCGAGTAGAAGGTATTGTCAAGGCTGATTCTCTTGACCAAGCTGTGGAAAAATTATCCAAAGAAGGTAGTACTATTATTTCCGTTAAAGCCGCAGCTGAAGGTGCGTTTAAGGGAAATATGTCTCTCGCGGATAAGATAATGCTATCTATCTATAAGTGGCGCACTGGCGTTAGCTTAAAAACTCTCGTTTTCTTCACCCGACAACTTGCTACTATGTATTCTGCAGGATTAACCATTGAAAAAGCACTCGTTGACCTGGAAAAATCCGAAAAGAATAAAAAATTCGCTAAAGTATTAAAACAACTTGCTGATGATATCAGGAAGGGTTATTCCCTATCGGAAGCTATGGAACAACATCCGGGTGTCTTTAATCCTATGTATGTAGCACTGGTCAAAGCTGGTGAAGTTTCAGGTACTCTACATACTACTCTTAATGAACTGGCTGACTATCTGGAAAAAATGGAAGATACACATCGTAAAGTTAAATCTGCTATGGCTTATCCTGTCTTTATCTTAATATTTCTCATAATTGTAGTATTCTTCCTTTTCTACTATATCGTGCCTATGTTCGCTGAAGTTTATGCAGGTTTTAATGCTGAATTACCGGGTCCTACGCAGGTCGCTATTGCTATTAGTAATTTCCTAACGAGTAATATCTTCCTCGCTATCTTTATAGTTCTGGCTATTGCAGCTACGATATGGATTGTTAATCTAACGGATCGGGGACGTTATGTCTGGGATTCAATTAAATTAAAGATCCCAATCATTGGTAGCATTACTCTCAATTCTATTATGAGTAAATTTGCTCGCACTTTCTCTATCCTTATGAGTGCTGGAGTTCCTATTATGGATACTATGGAATTGACGGAAAATGTGGTGCAAAATGCCGTTATTGAAGGTGGAATCAGACGTGCACGAGTTATGGTTAAAGAAGGTTACGGCGTAGCTAATGCCTTTAGAAGAACAGGACTTTTCCCACCCACCATTCTTCAAATGATTGGCACTGGTGAAGAAACTGGTGATATGGATAAACTCCTGGGAAAAGCTGCAGAATTTTACGAAAAACTGGTTGATTCAGTGATAGACCGTTTAACTTCACTCATTGAACCTTTATTGATAGTGATTATGGCAGCGGTCGTGGGAAGTATAATCATTACTGTTTATCTGCCTATCTTCAGCCTGGGTGAAGCTATGAGTCAGGGTCTTAGATAATATTTAAGGTTAACTTAGTAATAAATAAATCGGGAATCGGTTTAAATATCGTTCCCGATTTTTTTATTTTATTACTATTTTTTTTCACCCCTCTATCAATTCATTCATCATATCTAAACCTATTTTTGCAAAAACTTAAAAATAGTTGTGCCATTATTATAATCAGCCCTCCAGTTATATATCAATTATACCTATAACGCATAAGCATTAAGTGTTCGTTGATTATCAGAAACATTTTCCCCCTAGAATTCAACTTTACCTACATTCCTGGCTGTGCCTTGAACTCACTGGAAACACCAGCCTAATTTTTACTTAAGTTCTCACTAACCGAAACCATCTCTTCATATGTTTCTGTTACTTTGGCATAAATATATTTTCTCGGTATACATATTGTGTGATTAAAACAAATACAGAATACCAGGTTATCCAGTTTTCCACGGTGAGTGTAGATACCCTATTTGAATATTACTTACATTTTGCCTTTCAAGAATAATTATATATAGAAGGAACCATTTATGTTTTAAGTCCCTCTATATATAAAAATGAAATTGAAGTAAATAGCTTTGATTTATTAATTTTATGCGGAAAAGAAGCCACCGAAATATATGTCTCAATCCCCTCAAGCGGGTCAATTCAATTCTTACTTACCCGGGCTTATTATTTAAAAAAAGCCCAGGAAGGTCTCAATCCCCTCAAGCGGGTCAATTCAATTCTTACAGGAGCTGAAAGATAAAAAGCTCGTCCGTAAAGTAAAAGTCTCAATCCCCTCAAGCGGGTCAATTCAATTCTTACGAATCCTGGTGGGAACAGCTCTCAGGTGAACCGTCCGATGAGTCTCAATCCCCTCAAGCGGGTCAATTCAATTCTTACAGAAAAATTCTGCATTAAATCCAAGAGATTTGGATATGTGCGTCTCAATCCCCTCAAGCGGGTCAATTCAATTCTTACTGAGAAGCATAATGGCATTTTTAACTTTTGCCTCAATCATGTCTCAATCCCCTCAAGCGGGTCAATTCAATTCTTACCTAATAGTATTGAGATATATTGGACAGATGACGAGTTATCAATGTCTCAATCCCCTCAAGCGGGTCAATTCAATTCTTACCTCCAAATGTATTGGAGAGGTAAAATGGGAATATAGTCTCAATCCCCTCAAGCGGGTCAATTCAATTCTTACATTAAATTATCACCATCAAAGCTTTATTCTTTGATTGTTGTCTCAATCCCCTCAAGCGGGTCAATTCAATTCTTACAGGCGGCTTCCATTACCAGAGGCATATGATTTTGTGTCTGTGGTCTCAATCCCCTCAAGCGGGTCAATTCAATTCTTACCTGGAGATGTTGTTCGTTGGGGTGAGAAGTCAGCTTTTGTTGGTCTCAATCCCCTCAAGCGGATCAATTCAATTCTTACTGAAGCAGGTAGAAATCTGCCTGTTTCATAAAAAAGGGTCTCAATCCCCTCAAGCGGGTCAATTCAATTCTTACAGAATACAAGCTTAAAGAAGTTTAACCATTTAGTAGCATGTCTCAATCCCCTCAAACGGGTCAATTCAATTCTTACAGATGATGATACTGATATAAAAATAAAAGAGTTAATGTCTCAATCCCCTCAAACGGGTCAATTCAATTCTTACAAGAAATTACATAGTAGCTTGTATGCACTGCTGTGTATAGGTCTCAATCCCCTCAAACGGGTCAATTCAATTCTTACGGATCTAAGATTACTAGTAAATTAGGAAACATTTTAATGGTCTCAATCCCCTCAAACGGGTCAATTCAATTCTTACGATGGAAGTATTATCAAGAGTGAACGTGGAAATGTAATAAGTCTCAATCCCCTCAAACGGGTCAATTCAATTCTTACCCTTCTTCTTTGGAATATGGAATCTTAATATTAAACGAAAGTCTCAATCCCCTCAAACGGGTCAATTCAATTCTTACTTCGATATTGTAACTAGTGATGATTCGGTCTATGTAGTCTCAATCCCCTCAAACGGGTCAATTCAATTCTTACAAAGAGATTGCCAGCATTTCCAGTCTAATCTTAATCGTCTCAATCCCCTCAAACGGGTCAATTCAATTCTTACAAATCCTCGTCTCAATCTAGTTTTATTTTGTTTTCTAAGGTCTCAATCCCCTCAAACGGGTCAATTCAATTCTTACTATGACGATGTTCTAAAAGTATGGTTTGAGAAGAATTGGTCTCAATCCCCTCAAACGGGTCAATTCAATTCTTACTATAACGACAATAAATTGCGGAGAACAATATGAAGGTCTCAATCCCCTCAAACGGGTCAATTCAATTCTTACTATAACGACAATAAATTGCGGAGAACAATATGAAGGTCTCAATCCCCTCAAACGGGTCAATTCAATTCTTACAATGAAGGAAATGCATCTAAACGATGGATTCGTACGGTCTCAATCCCCTCAAACGGGTCAATTCAATTCTTACAAACATCATAGAAGATGTAGATGAAGACGGGGCTTAGTGTCTCAATCCCCTCAAACGGGTCAATTCAATTCTTACACAAATAGAAATTTAAGGAGATAAAAATGAGAAAGAAAATGTCTCAATCCCCTCAAACGGGTCAATTCAATTCTTACAGATGTTATTTACATAGTATCTAACATAGTATTAGGTCTCAATCCCCTCAAACGGGTCAATTCAATTCTTACGAAAGGGCAACTGAGAAGATAACAGAACAGTTAGTTTCGTCTCAATCCCCTCAAACGGGTCAATTCAATTCTTACATAAAGATGTGTTATTCCTCTTTACGAGGTTTACTAGACTGTCTCAATCCCCTCAAACGGGTCAATTCAATTCTTACGCAGAAAATCAGCGAATTGAATTTCGCAAGCTTCACAAAGTCTCAATCCCCTCAAACGGGTCAATTCAATTCTTACGGCTATTCAATTTTGGGCAATTTTATTGATTTTGAGGTCTCAATCCCCTCAAACGGGTCAATTCAATTCTTACCTGGAGTTTCAGTGGAATATACTTGTATTCCACTGAAGTCTCAATCCCCTCAAACGGGTCAATTCAATTCTTACCTATTAGTAGAGGATTTGGTGTCCCAATAGAGGTGTTAGGTCTCAATCCCCTCAAACGGGTCAATTCAATTCTTACTTACTACAATCTCATTGTAAAAAATTAGGTATTGATACATAGTCTCAATCCCCTCAAACGGGTCAATTCAATTCTTACATATCCTAGGAGGATAAAATGAGCAAGAGATTATAGTCTCAATCCCCTCAAACGGGTCAATTCAATTCTTACAGCTGTATATAGAAAAGAAAGATGATAACAAAATAAATAGTCTCAATCCCCTCAAACGGGTCAATTCAATTCTTACAGCAGAGAGTCTGAAAATTGACTCTAAGGAAGCTAAGGAGGTCTCAATCCCCTCAAACGGGTCAATTCAATTCTTACAGTTTGGTCTCTTCACAGGTAAAGCCTTCTATAAAAAGTCTCAATCCCCTCAAACGGGTCAATTCAATTCTTACAAACTAAA
>Ga0255342_1005866_pt1 | contig 11509 bp, 8 predicted proteins | sample wastewater_treat_3_FD_192416 | JGI IMG/M metagenome (GOLD analysis project Ga0255342, IMG submission 192416) | Wastewater microbial communities from Lulu Island WWTP, Vancouver, Canada - plant14 | ecosystem: Engineered > WWTP > Wastewater > Unclassified | place: Canada: Vancouver, British...
CAGGCAAGCCGACAAGTTACCCCGTTGGTGCCCCCTTAAGTGGCTCTCCAGAGATGCGTCCGGCGGCGGTACCTGTGCCTGAAAGTTTCAGATCGTGTCCTTGCTTCTTCGGCGCCCCTACACCAAGAGGAGTCTCTCCCAACGCCATCATCCGCACAATATTCAGTTTTGCACAAATCCCTCTTAAAGTAGATTTCTACACGCTATTTGTAACTCCTTCAAATCAGCCTACAAATCAGATTTTTCTGCTTCGGCGCATTTTAGATGCCACTTCCATGCGGTGCCTATTATATCTTCTAGAGACGACAGTCTTGGAGCCCATCCTAACATCGTCCTAGCCTTTTCTGAAGACGCCACCAAAGTTGCGGGATCCCCTTGGCGTCTCGGTCCAATCACATAGGGTACGGGTCGCCCAGTTATCCTCTCGGCTTCGCGGATGACCTCCATGACAGAATAGCCTTTGTCAGAACCCAGATTAACAACCGATGTTTCGGCACCTGTATCTAGAGCATTCAGAGCTAACACATGGGCTTCAGCAAGATCCGCAACGTGAACGTAGTCCCGAACAGGGGTTCCATCAGGAGTAGGATAATCATTGCCATACACTGTGATAGGTTCTTCATTGGAGATCGCCTGCAAAACCAGGGGGATTAGGTGAGTTTCAGGCTCATGCTTCTCTCCTATGCTTAGACTAGGATCTGCTCCAGCCGCGTTAAAGTATCGTAACGATATTGATCGGAGTCCATTGGCCTTGCAAAACCACATGAGTGCCCTTTCCAGAAAAAGCTTGCTTTCAGCGTAAGGACTTTTGGGGTTGACTTCAGCCTCTTCGGAGATTGGTATTACAGAGGGCTCGCCATAAACAGACGCAGAAGATGAGAACACTAGCTTGGACACGCAATGCTTGGCCATGGTGGAAAACAGGGTTATTCCGGCCACAACATTGCGTTTAAAGTACTTAGCCGGATTTGTAACTGATTCACCCGACTGACTTTCCCCGGCAAAGTGCATGACTGCGTCGTACTGTGAGCTTGAAAACACATCAGCAAGAGCTTCTTCATCCTCACAACGCCCGATGATCAAGGGAACCCCCGCTATATGCTCAGGATGGCCTCGAGAAAGATCGTCAAATACAGTTACGGAATAGCCTTTTTCCGAAAGTGCTTTGACGGTTTGTGCACCTATGTAACCGGCTCCCCCTGTAACAAGCACTTTCTTACTTTTAGACCCTTTTACTAGTCCGAGTGACTGCGAAGAACCCGAGTACACATTATCCAATCCGTGTTCACTCCCTGGAATGGTGTCTACGTACTCATATATAATACCTAAGGAAGTGCCAATATTCCAGCTAACTTCAAGACTAAGATGCAGGAATTGCGAGTCTCACCAAGAATCGTATAGTATCGCTCAGAAAATAACCATGTAAGGCAATCGTATTTGCCCTCGAAGGGATAGATCGCATGGGTCATTCGCGGCCGGGCGTAAGTCAAGATAGGATTCTTCAAATACCTTATGGAAGCCACATTTGCCATCTTTATAAAGACGACTCTGAACTCTTCGAAGTAACGATCCCATACTGCTGCGAAGCAACAAACAATAACGTTCCAACCGCGCTCATATCGTGGTCATAGAATCAAGCGACGCTATGTCGGCCATGGCTAACATTTGGAACACAGGGGTGTCAATCGAGGAGGAATATGGACCTATTTGAAAAACCACAAGTATACATTATCCAAGCAAAAAGGAAAACGGGAACTGGTTGAACGGCCAAGTTACGTGGATAGCCCGCTGTCTCTTCTCGAGGAACTGGGTCAAATGTCAATTGCTTTGGATGACCATGGGCAAATCCTTGGCGCAACAAAGGCTTGTCTGGAACTGTTCGGTTGTAGAGACCCTAAGAGCCTAGGTGGATCTTTGGGCTCATTTGGGAACCTGTTCTGCGCCGAGTCACGTACCGGAACAATTCCGCTTACGGGAAAACTACCAGATCTGCACCTAGACAAAGAACTGTGCGACTATTGGAGCGTCACCTTGCCCTCACAAAAGAAGAAACTTCTATTCGCAAGCCTAAGGCAAATTAATCGGTATTGCGTGAAAGGCAGAGTGTATATACTTGATCTGCATGATATAACAGACCTCGGTCAGTTTCCATGCACCACTGAGGATATCACCCCTATGATCGCCCATGAAATAAGGAATCCTCTGCAAACCATAAAGGGGATAAACGATCTATTGAAAGTATCCATAGAAACCGACCAGGCTGATGTCCATAAATTGCTATCAATATCAGACTCCTGCATCGACCAGATCAAGACCCTAACTGAAGACCTTCTATCACAGAAAAGACTAAGAAACTGCAAATTGTCAAGAAAATCTACCGAGGTAAACCTGACCATTCTCCTAAAGGAGATCCTATGCGCTTACTCAACCACGTGCGGACATGAGATAATCTCCCGGTTCGATGAGACAAAACCCATATACACGTCCAAAGAGGCATGCAAGATACGACAGATCGTTACAAATCTCATCGACAATGCTGTGAAGTTCACCCCCTTTGATAAAAGAATATGGGTTGATCTAAAAACCAACGGCGAGTCTGCGATTATCATAGTAGAGGACGAAGGTATTGGGGTACCCGCTGACGAAACAGAGTACATTTTCGACCCCTTTTACAGGTCATCAAATATTCTTCAAGAAGAAACTGGCCTTGGATTAGGTCTTTACATTAGCAAGCGGCTATCAAATCTCCTAGGCGGTGATTTAATAGCGAAAGAACGACCCCAAGGAGGGACTATTGTCGAGTTCTCTTTGCCCCTAGACGTGCCCCCCCGAAATGCCACAAATGCCGAATAGAGCTGGCAGACTTTTACTACAAGAACTACACGTCTAGACCAAGATGGGGCATAGTCCGCACTGAATATCGAGAACTGTTCTCTTTTGCGAACTATTTTGGTTTTGATAGAAGGAACAACCAGTCCTCAACGAGAATGATGCAAGGGTGTATACTGAAATTATCGAGGGAGATGGTTAGATGCGAGTTCATCCCGGACTCGAAATCCTTTTGGAAAACGAGATGTTTCGAAAAAGAAACATTGGCCTTATCACAAATCATACAGGCATTAACTATGACCTTGAGTGTAATTTCCACCTCATGCTTCAAGCAGGCTACAAAATATCAGCCCTTTTCTCGCCTGAGCACGGCATCTACGGTGATCATCCGGATGGGCAGTATGTAGACAGTTCTTCAGATAACCCAACCGGAATCCCGATTTTTAGCCTTTACGGGGCAACTCAAAAACCTACAAAGAAAATGCTTAAAAACGTTGACTTGCTGCTTTTCGACATACAGGACATCGGCGCCAGGTATTATACCTACATGTCCACGATGATCTTATCAATGGAGGCCGCTTCAAAACATGGCATTCAGTTTGCGGTGCTCGATAGGCCAAATCCCATCGGAGGATCGGAAGTAGAAGGTAATATACCTGACCTCTCATGGATATCGCCCATATGCTACGCTCCTATATCTATTCGACATGGAATGACAGCTGGGGAAATCAGCCTATTCATGGCTTCCGAGAAAAACCTAGATACCCCCACCGTTATAAAAATGGAAGGGTGGTCTAGGCATATGCGCTTTGATGAAACAGGTTTCCCCTGGGTACCTACTTCTCCGAGTGCACCGAACCTGGATATGGCAACGCTTTATCCAGGCACATGTCTCTTGGAGGGGACTAATGTCTCAGAAGGCAGAGGAACATCTACTCCTTTTCAGGTCTTGGGAGCGCCATGGATAAACGCAACAAAATTGGCACGTTCGGTTAACGCGCTCAGGATGCCAGGTATAAAAGTGCGTCCCGTTTATTTCCGCCCTTCCTTCAACAAATGGGCCGGTAATATCTGTCAAGGCATTCAGATACATATCTTTGATCCAAAAGAAATTCGACCAGTAGAGACTGGCGTGCGGATCCTTTTCGTCCTCAGGGATCAGTACCCGGAGCATTTCGAGATCACATCTCCAGGCCCGAATAACAGGCGTTTCCTTGATCTACTGTGCGGAGGACCCAGTCTAAGCAATGCTTTAGAGAAGGATTCCTCGGCTGATGATATACTCCATGACTGGAGCAAACAGACACGATTTTTTGCATCAAAGCGCGAACAGTTTCTTATATATGACTGATAAAGGGTGGGTTCTCACATGAGATTGTTTCTTGGGGTTGACGGAGGAGGCACTTCTACAAAAGCATGTATCATCGACAACGAGACAAACATTCTGTCGTGCGGGCATGGGGGGCCAAGCAACATATACTTTTCGCCTGAACACATAGTTTTACAGTCCATTAGGGACGCAATAGAAGAAGCCATCCGCAACATTCCCGCCGATTACCAAAAAGAGGGTATTAAAGCAGCGTGTATAGGCCTTTCGGGAGCGGGAAGGCCTGAGGATATAAGCCGAGCCACTCGTATAGTTCAACCAGCTATGAAGGGGATCCCTTTTTTGCTGGTGGAAGACTCCAAAACCTCCCTCTATGGGGGCCTCGGGGGAAGAGACGGGATAGTCGTGATTTCGGGGACAGGATCCAATTGTCTCGGTTTGAGAAACGGGGAGTTCAAAAGGTCCGGTGGGTGGGGATCGCTACTCGGCGATGAGGGAAGCGCATACAACATCGCAAGAAGGGCATTAACTGCTGCTTTGAAAGAGTATGATGGCAGAGGACCCAGAACGTCTCTTACCGAGAGATTCGTTGAGCGCTTTGGCGTTGATAACCCCGAAGGGATCCTTCCCGTCGTTTACAAAAAAGACCGGCCGGATATTGCAGAACTTGCGATTATAGTCTTTGAAGAGGCCAAAAGAGGCGATGAGACTGCTCTAACCATCATCCAAGAAGAAGCCATGGAACTAGTAGAGATGGCAAATGCGGTATACAGAGGCCTTAGATTTCCAGATACGGTGAAAATCGTAAAGGTTGGCGGATGTTTTTGCCAGCCGATGTTTGCCGCCTGTTTTGAAGCAGGAATCAAAGCAACAATCCCGGAGGCAGCAGTCATAAACCCCATGTTCCCTCCAGAGGTAGGCGCAGCCCTCATGGCGTCGTCAAAGATTGGCGATGTAGGCAAACTTACGCAAATCTAGAAGTGAAAACTAAGAACAAAGGGGAAACAATCTATGAGCGAAAACCATACCTCTCTCCCAAGGACTGAAAAACCAAACCCCTTGACAAGGGGCATAGATACATGGCCCACATCTAAGATCCTCGAAGTAATGAACCAGGAAGACCACAGGGTTGCGCCAGCCGTAGCACAAGAACTTCCGAATATCGAGAAAGCCGTAGAGATCGTGGTCAACGGGCTCTCGCATGGCGGACGCTTGTTCTATGCGGGTTCGGGTACCAGCGGACGCTTAGGAATCTTAGATGCCGCGGAGATCTACCCTACTTTTGGTTTTGATAAAAACCGGATCATCCCCATCATATCCGGAGGAAATGACGCGGTGTTCACCGCAATCGAACGAGCGGAAGACAATCAAGAAGATGGGCAGAGGATCTTCATGACTTACGAACCTCGTGCAAACGACGTGGTGATAGGTATATCTGCAAGCGGGAAAACCCCCTTTGTAGTCGGAGTGTTAGAGACCGCAAAAAACCTCGGCTTACCTACCATAGCCTTGGTAGGAGATCCTAACGGACCTGTATCCGAATTCGCGAGCGTAACAATATCGCCAGATGTAGGGCCCGAAGTAATATCAGGCTCTACTAGACTCAAAAACGGAACAGCGCAGAAAATGGTGCTAAACATGATATCTACGGCATCTATGATCCGTTTGGGAAGGACCTATTCCAATCTTATGGCCGGCACTTACATAGGAAATAAGAAACTATCTGCGCGCGCCAAGAGGATCCTCGAAGAAGCATGTGGTCTAAACCGGGATCAGGCGGAGAAAGCTCTAGAGGAAGCAGAAGGCAACCTACCTGTTGCATTGGTAATGCGTTTGTGTGGAGTATCGCCGGCCGAAGCCAAAACTGCCCTCGATGACAGCTCCGGTTCTATTCGTAGAGCAATCCATCTCTTGTCCATATCGGCTACCGACACTTCCGGGTATGGGCTGGAAGATAGCAGGACAGGTGCCCAAATTACCGTATCTTCGTCGACAAAATCCGATGACCTAAGGATTGGCCAACCGGAACAAGCGGGATTCGATCCAAAAAAACTGGAAATAGCCTTTCAAGTGGTTGGCAAAACTGTAGGAGATGGTCAGGGCGCTATACCAGGTGCAGTTGCGGTAGTCATAAAAAACGGGATCGTACTAGGGCCAAGATGCTGGGGTTGGGCAGTGAGGCAACCTGAGCTTATCCCAATGACTCCCTACACCGTTTTTGATATGGCTTCTTTGACCAAAGTCATGGCTACTACACCTAGCATCCTTATTCTAGCCGAACGAGGCGAATTGCGACTTGATGACCCAGTCAGCATGTTTCTTCCTGAATTCGGATCAGGTGGCAAAGAGGAGATCACCATAAGAGACATTCTAACACACACTTCGGGTCTTCCTGACCATATAAGGTTTTGGAAACAAGGACTTCAAGGAGAAGAAATCATAAGAGCCATATGCAACATAGATCTTGACGATTCTCTTGCGCGTGGCAAACATGTCATATATAGCGACTTGGGATTTATCATCTTAGGTGAGGTACTTCGCAGGATAACGGGAATCAACTTAGCCGAGTTCTCCCGCAAAGAAGTATTTGAACCCTTGGGTATGATGAACACGGGATTCCTCCCACCAGATTCAGTAAAATATCGGATAGCAGCGACAGAATATCGCGAAGACCTAGACAAGATCACTTGGGGACAAGTTCACGATGAAAACGCCTACGCTTTGGGAGGAATTGCCGGGCATGCGGGACTGTTCAGTACAGCTCTCGATAGTGCAAGGTATGCTCTTATGTGGTTAGGAGAAGGTGTACAGGCACAAGAAAATGTTTTGGGTTCTGCGACTATGCTAGCAGCAATAAAAGAGCAGGTGAACCTGGAAGAACGTCGAGGCATAGGATGGATGCTCAAGTCAAAGACTCATTCCTCGGGAGGGGACTTCCTATCCGACAGCGCGTTTGGGCACACAGGTTTCACAGGCACGAGCTTGTGGTGTGATCCCGAAAAGAATCTGGGCATTATCCTTCTGACAAATAGAGTACACGCAGGGCGTGAAGGAACACAACATATTAGGCTGCGCGCTAGGTTTGCCAACGCCGTATGCGCTGCGATAAGCTGAGGTACACACTCAATATTTGCTTTTTTAGGAGGAAGTAGATTTGCGGCCATTGACTCTTGAAGAAAAAGTAGGCCAGGTATTCATGTTCGGCTTCGCGGGAAAGAACCCTGAGGGCGCCACGCGGTTGATCGAAGATCTGCACCCTGGCGGAATAATATACTTCGCTAGGAACACAGGCACGATCGAGGAAGTATCTTCCCTTTCTCGGTCGCTCCAAGAATGTGCAACTCATACTGGCTCGGGAATACCCCTGCTTATAGCAGCCGATCAAGAAGGTGGGATAGTATCAAGACTCAAGTCAGATATCCCTCTGATGCCAGGGCCGATGGCATTGGCGGCAGCTGCTTCAAACGGAGACCATAGCCTGGTATATAGAGCATCACGCGCAATGGGATTGCAGTTGCGCGCAGCAGGAATCAACATGAATTTCGCACCTGTTCTAGATGTAAACAACAACCCGAAGAACCCGGTAATAGGGATTCGGTCCTTCGGCGAAGATCCAAGCCTGGTTGCAAACTTCGGAGTCATGGCCATAGGGGGTTTCATCTCAGCAGGAGTGATCCCTGTAGGCAAGCACTTTCCAGGACACGGAAACACGTCGGTAGATTCGCACCTTGCGCTTCCGGTATTGTCGCGATCCATAGCCGAACTTGAGTCCTGCGAACTAGTCCCTTTCAAAGCAGCTATACAGGCAAATATCCCTGCAATAATGTCCGCTCACATCGTATTTCAAGCAATCGACCCTCAAAACCCAGCCACATTGTCTAGCGCAGTGATCTCGGATCTTCTTCGAGGCACGCTTGGATTTAAAGGACTAGCAGTAACTGATTGCCTAGAGATGAACGCCATATCTAGGCACGTAGGGACAGCAGCTGGTGCCCTTTCTGCATTCAAAGCAGGCTGCGATTTGTTGCTAATTTCTCATACATACGAAATTCAGAGGCAAGCCTATTCTGTGCTAATGAAAGCTGTGAAAACCGGAGAAATCACTGAAGATCGCCTTGACGCAGCGGTCAACCGAATACTCAGGCTCAAAGAAACGTTTCAACTGCCAAACGATCTTTCTGCCGAGATAGCACACGATTCCAGATTCGGCAAATTATCTCATGATCTTCATGTTCGCTCCACAACCCTGGTAAAAGACGAACACAATAGTATTCCTATACGACCTGCAGATGGTGAAAACTTAAGAATTTGCATAGCAATACCCAAACCGAAAAGGCAGGCCTTAGTAGAAAACCCAGTTGAGAAACTCAGTACCTCGACAGACCCAAGTTGGAAATTGAATCGTCAGACTGATCTGGCGATCTCCCTTAGTAACTTATGCCCTAATGCGGAAATCACAGAAGTTTTCATGGAAGACCTTACTTCTATTGAACAATGCATCTTACTTTCTTCAAAGGTTCATGCGACTATAGTTTTAAGTGAAAACGCAACGATTGATGAAACTCAAGCCAAGTTCATACAAAAAGTCGTCTCGGAAGCACCGAATGTGGTGCTCGTAGCAACCAGAAATCCTTACGACATTTCTGTGGCTCCAGCAGTCGGGACCTACTTGTGCACCTACGGAACCCAATCAGAAGCTATGGAGTCTCTTGCTGAGGTCCTGCTAGGACTGAAGCATGCAACAGGCAGTCTTCCTGTAAGCATAGGGAGCGTCTAGCCATGGACTTCCTAACTCGCGCACGCCAAAAATCAGAAAGACTCATGGTCGGACTCATGTCAGGCACATCCGCAGACGGTGTAGACGCATGCCTTTGCGCAATCCAAGGGTTTGGGTTAGATACAGACGTGGAGATCAAACAACTTTTATCCCAAGATTACAGCGATGAAGTCAAAAACATGCTTATCGAAGGGCTGCCAGACCTATGTCTAGAAGATATCGCTAGGCTCAACTTTGCCATCGGCAGACTATTCGCTCAAACAGCTCTCAAATGTATTGAGGAAGCAGGCTACACCCCTTCTCAAATTGATGCGGTATGCTCGCACGGACAGACCTTGATCCATCTTCCTGACTCAAACCACCAGACCCTGCCGCAACCTGCGACGCTGCAAATAGGCGATATATCGGTAATAGCCAAAGAAACCGGGATATTGACTATCGGAGACTTCCGCCCCGCTGATATGGCTCAAGGAGGTCAAGGGGCACCCTTGGTGCCTTACGCAGATTTCATTTTGTTTCGAAACGATCATCTAGGCAGGGTAGTCCAAAACATAGGAGGTATATCCAATCTAACTTATCTGCCTCCCGGCTGTTGCATCGATGACATCTTGGCATTTGACACTGGTCCCGGAAACATGGTTATTGATGCCGTCGTGCGTATTCTAACCGACGGCAAGTTATCAATGGATACGAATGGGCAACTTGCATCGTCTGGCGATGTTAACCACGAATTTTTGGAGAAGATTCTCTCCCACGGGTACTTCCGTAAGCCGCCCCCTAAATCCACGGGTCGCGAATTCTTTGGTATTCAGTACGCCAAGGCACTTATTGACATCTATAGCCAGTTCGTTGAAGACGGACATTGGAACTATGAACCTTCGGTACACTTAAGGAACATTGTAAGGACTGTGTCAGAGGCAACTGTTCAGAGTATTACGGAAGCCTACAAGACGTGGGTGATACCGAAAGGGTCCATTGATGAGGTAGTCTTAGGCGGAGGTGGCGCCTACAATTTGTACCTGAAAGAGAGGCTGACTTCTGAACTTGCTTCTTTGAATCCCAACGCCCGTCTCTTGACTCATGAGGATTTTGGAATCCCCAATAAGGCAAAAGAAGCATTAGCTTTTTGCATACTGGGAAACGATCTCATCGGCCTACTACCAAATAATGTACCATCTGCTACCGGCGCTCACAAACCAACCATTTTGGGGAAGATAGCTTTCCCTTAGAAAGTAGGAAACGATACATGGGCGATATCGAAGAAAAAGGATACTTAAAGTACCCTGGGAAAACACCTACAAGATATGAAATTCTGGATATTCTTTCTGCAGCCAATGGACAATTCCTATCTGGCAATGAGTTGGCTCGTCTTCAGGACATATCTAGGACCGCAGTCTGGAAGAACATTCAGACGCTCATAGGCGAGGGCTTCTCAATTGAAGCAGCCAACAAAAAAGGATACAGGTTGATGGGCATGGCTGATGTTATATCGCCCCCTAAAATCATGGCCAGATTGAACACAACACGCCTTGGCCGCACTATACTATATGTCCCACGTACAAGTTCTACTAACTATGACGCAAAACTTCTAGCAGATTTCGTAGAAGATGGCACTTTGCTAATAGCAGAAACGCAAACTGGGGGCAAAGGCAGGTTAGGAAGACGGTGGGAATCGCCCTTAGGCGGTATATTCATGTCGCTTGTTCTGAAACCCTACATAGATCCATCGCGCGTTCCGGGTTTGGCTCTTATAACAGGTTATTCGATTGCCAGAACTCTAGGCAATATCTACTGCATCCCTACTAAGGTAAAATGGCCTAATGATGTACTGGTAAACGGTCGCAAAATCGCAGGTATTCTCTGCGAAATGCGCGCGGAATTAGATGCTGTTTCACATGTAATCGTAGGGGTAGGCATAAACGCAAACGTAGAAATCTCACTTTTGCCTGAGGAAATAAAGCACAAATCTTCTTCGCTAAAGGAAGAACTGGGGCAGAGCGTAGATAGGAATTCTCTGGTAGCAAGTATACTCAACGATTTTGAGCCGTTATACTCAGAATTTTTAGACCGTGGTTTACAGGCTTTTCAGCCCCGCCTAGAAGAGATGCTCGCTTACAGAGGACAACCGGTCATAGTAGAAAACGTTACCCTTGGGTCCAAAACATTCTGGAAAGGTACTTTGCACGGTCTTGATTCCGAAGGTAGGCTGGTTTTGTCTGGACCCGAATACGGCAAAAAGGCTTTCCCATCTGGAGATTTATCTCTGAGAATTGAAACTCAGGAAAAAAAGTAGAAGTGCCCGATAGTTAAGTCCTTTAGGGCACTTCTCCGAAACAACCTAGTTTTCGGGGGTCACCTAGGTGAGTGACATCATAGTTCTTGCACCGCGATACGCTTCGAGATAATCCTTCCCTGTAAATTGCACAGTTACCGGATCCACCCTAACTGCACCCGGCATTATCGATGCTCCGTCAGCCTGCCCTGAGGTATGGAACTCAAGTTCCACTGTACAGGGCGAAGCAGGTTTGAGCGGTTTGTACTGCGAAAGACCTCCAAGAGCCTTAGCAGCTTTTTCG
>Ga0255342_1005869_pt1 | contig 11504 bp, 8 predicted proteins | sample wastewater_treat_3_FD_192416 | JGI IMG/M metagenome (GOLD analysis project Ga0255342, IMG submission 192416) | Wastewater microbial communities from Lulu Island WWTP, Vancouver, Canada - plant14 | ecosystem: Engineered > WWTP > Wastewater > Unclassified | place: Canada: Vancouver, British...
GAGATATGGAAATACCATTCGACTGAGAATTACCCCTTTATCCCGAAAACTTGACTCTAAGCAGGCATAAATTGCACCACCATGCTAGGTCAATTGGAGAATCTAGCAGATGAGGGACTGAAAATTCTTGCACAAATAAATCGGCATATTTTTTTGTGCAAGGAAAAACCTTCTTGATCCATGGGAACAGTGTGCACTTTGTTCCATCCACTTCGATCCCCTAGAGTCTTAAGGGGGAACGGGTCAACGGAGTGACACATCGTTCTCTGTTGGATGGTCTTTGATGGTTATGAGAATATCACCCAATTGCCAGGGACGATACTCCCTGACCTCAACGCTCATATTGATATGGTTCGGTCCCAACTTGAAACCTTCAGGCGGCGGTGGAGCATTATGAATGGCAGTGACTATTTTTCCGTAACAAGCATTAGCAAAAAAACACCCCGTCATCCCTTCATTCTGAAAATTGATACACTTCTATTTACTGATAAATCCATAAGATTTGAGCCGTTCTCTAGCAATTTCGATTTCTTGATCCGTGAAAAGCGATTGATATTCAGGTTTAAGAACTAGATTCTCCATGGCCAGATCAAGACGGTGATTTCTCCATAATTCTGTGAAACCATCAGACGGCTCAGAGGTTGCGAGTAGCTTTTTAGCAGTTTTAAGGCCGCCTTCGTTGGATACCATTTGAAGAAATCGCGTTGCGTTATAGCCGCATTCTTCTTTGGCTCTGCGGTAAATATTAATCATATCTTTGTGAAAATTAATTTCTTGAGGAGTTGGTTGGGACATAAAAACACCTTTTCTGATCTCCGTTAATCTGCCGCCCAACGATAGTCAAAGGAATCGCGAGGTAAAGTGAGAGTACTTTTTAATTGAATGCTTAAATCTTTTGCTCCTGGTATTGTGGGCAGCATGTTGAAATACTGTCGAATTGCGGCGTTTATCCCTGCCAGACAGGTCTTTGTTTTAACCCAGTTTTGTGGACTGAACACTCGATTAGCAGGTTGAGGTTCATTTGCAGCTGCCTCCAAGGCTGTATTGAGACAACTTCCGGCAATCTTTACAATCTGTTCTACCTGGTTTTTGGCGACTGCTTGATCCCAGGATGCCTTAGGGCCGGGTACCATTTCAGGGAGATTGCTGACAATTGAATAACACATAGATACAGCGTAAAGTTGATGGTAAGGCGCATATGATTTCATCGCTAGCAGTGTTTCGTTTAATCCGAGAATATTTTCGGATGTCCAGACCTTCATAACCTCTTGCATCCAATAATTCAGAGCTTGTGCATCATTGGGTGAATAATCTCTCTTGAATAATTGTTCAAAATACTTATCAAAAATTTTTGTTTCACTATAAGCAATGTTTGGTCTTTGCGAATGCCAGGAGATCAAATATTTCCCTAGATCAGATAGATCAAGGATTGTTGCCTTGTCTTTTGAAGGAGGAGCAATTTCACCACGTTTCGAGATGAAGTAACCGTTTGGGAAAGCCTGTTCAAAAGAATGTTTAAGATTTAAGACTCGTTTATCATTACTGCGTAAATCGCGAGGTTTGACCACACTTTGGGAATTCGTAGATATACTGATGCGGTCTGCCCGTTCGATTTGTGGAATCTCATAAAATCGGAACATAATATAGGCATCCGGGATTTGTTTGACCCGCTCACTACATGAAAGAATGGTGTTGAGCGATTGGCAACCATTAACGACAGATAAACCATTTAGTTGTAAAACGCCATCCTCAGATAGGTGCATGTGATTGCAGATTGCAGTAATGCCATTATGGAAAAAGTAAAAATCGCGATATTTATCGCTATAAATTGTGGATCGGATAGCCTTATTTACGGGGTTATTCAGTCCAAGCGATTGCCTTACATTCTTTCGAAATAAGGTGCCATCTTTTATTCCTGGGAACGTGATGCAATCCTTTAATTGGATTGCTGCCATAATCGCTTCCGTGCCGGCAATTTCCATCTGGATATATTTTCCAGGTTCTAATTGGATCTTGTGCTTTAACGACGGATTATCTTTCTCCAAAGCCAGATCATATCTACGCTTGAGTTCTTCTTCGTCTATCATGTTGATTGAGCAAGTTAAATCATCGGGTTTAGCAATGGTTTCTTGAAAAACCGCCAAATCGTGTTGGGCCGCCGGCGTTAATTGAGCCGTTGTGATCAACTCGAAAATGATTTCATAATCATCCTCTAGAGCAACGGAAACCTCGGATAATTTTTGCTGTAATTTTTCGTTACAGTTTTCTTGGAGCTTTATCAAATTCTTCAATTGGGCCCAGGAAGATAGCACTTCGCGCAATGGTTCGGCATCCACGAGTGGAGCTCCAATGAATTTCCCCTGGATGATGTAGATCGCGCTGTTATCTTCATCGATGTAAACCGCATCGATTTGTTTGTCATTTGCGCCATCCGTGATGTTGTATTTTGTTTCATCCATACTGCATAGATGAATGTTACGAAGGTACCAAGCGACAAATCTTTGCCCGTCGTTTGAAAAATTGTGGGCATAGAAGGCCTGCTTGATTTCGTTCTTGATTTGATCATAAATGCTCATTGATGACTCCTGTAATCTTTTGGATTATGTCATTGCTGGGGAACGGAAGGATTTAACTATACACATTCTCCACGGCATCGGGATACTGCACATACACATGCTTGAACAATTCTTCTGCCAGGGTATTTACATCTTCGGGTGAGTACACATCCACCGGCAGGCCCGTTTGCTCATCGTACAGGTAATTGAAAATCAAGCTGCGGATCTGCGCCTTGGTTGTATCTTTGGCACGCCAGTTATCCACCTTGCCAATTTCCGCCTTGATTTTTTCGATCAGCTCTTGAGCAATTTTCTTAACGCGATTTCGGGTTCGGGGATTAAGGTCGTTTTTCTTTTCGCACAGCAGGTCAAAAATAGCCAGGCTTTCTTCATCCAATCCTTCCCGCACGGTGCGTTGTTCTTCTTCAGATAGGGATTCAACGAGATTTAGCAGCGCCTCAAATGTCTTTTCGATGGTCGTACGGTCGGCTTCCTGGTTGTATTCATCGACAATCTTTTGGAAACGCTCTGAGAAATCCACCCGGCGCGGGTTACGGCGCAGCATGATCTCCAATCGTTTTTCCACCCGCTCTTTGAGGGTTTGAACCGCCAGGTTTTGGCGTGGGGATTGCTCAAATTCCTTCTTCAGTTTTTGAATATCAATTTGGCTGATGTCAAATAACTTGCCAGAATCCCCTCCAGGCTGCCCGGTGGAGTAAACGCCAACCGATTGTCCAATCACTTTGTACGCATCGTTCAAAATGTCCGAAATATCTTCCGGTTGGCGGTGATCCTCGACCTGTTCAAATAATGCTTCCAGGGCATCCTGCCGCTGTTTATAGACCGGCCAATACAGGCGGTTCTCGCTGAGCAGAGTCTGCGAAAGCTCCAGAACTTCATGAACGGATGCACGGAAACGCGCCCGCGTTTCGTCGTTCAAACAGACAGCCTCAACTCCCTTTTGGATCAATTCCAGTTTGTCAAACCCCTCGGCCTCGATCAAATCACTCAGCTCAAAACCCAGTTCGGACAAGTAGGCTGAACAATTTTGCAGCGCTTCGTCGTATCGTTTGAATAATTGATCGACCGGCGGCAGCGGGTCGGGAGCAGTTTCTCCGCCGGCTCCCGCGGCGTACACCGCCAGGGCCTGGCGCAGGCTTTTGACCAGGCCGTTGTAATCCACAATCAGCCCGTTGGGTTTGCCCTCTTTCACCCGGTTAGCACGCGCAATGGTTTGCATGAGGGTATGCATCTTCATCGGTTTATCGATGTAGAGTGTAGAAAGCGCTTCCACGTCAAACCCGGTCAGCCACATGGCGCACACCACCGCCACGCGGAAAGGATGATCTTCTTTCTTGAATTCTTCTTCCAGGTCGCGATTGGTATCTTTTATGATCTTGCGATGCGGGGTGATATCCAGCCCGAATTTTTTAAAGGTTTTGACTTCGTTTTGCTCTTCACTGACGATGACCAGCCGCTCGGTGCTTTGCAGCCATTCCAGATAGGTTTCCAGTTCGGCTTGCTGCTGTTCGTCGGTGGTCTGTTGGATTTGTTTCTTGCAGGTGGCAATTTCCTGCTGCCAGTATTTTTCAATCAGGGCGTGCAGTCGGACGGTGGTCAATTTATCCACACACACGATCAAAGCCTTGCCGGTTTGCCAGCGTTTGGTGTAGTGGGCCACAAAATCCTGGGCGATGCGCTCAAGGCGCGCCGGCGCGGTAATGACAGCGTATTCCTGTGAGAGCGCCCGGCGCACGCGCTCTTCTTTCTCTTCCTCCAATTCGTAACTATCCAGCACGTCGGCGATCTTGTCATTCAGGCTCTCGGTAGTGATGCCCAGTTTCTCGCCGCGATTGTCGTAATACAGCGGGACGGTCGAGCCATCTTCTACGGCGCGGTAGAAATCGTATACCGAAACATAATCACCGAAGATCTGGCGGGTGAGCTGGTCTTCAGGGCCGCCCAGCAGCGGGGTGCCGGTAAAGCCCATGTAGGCGGCGTTCGGCAGCGCAAAACGCATGCGTCGGGCAAACAGGCCGTACTGCGTGCGGTGGGCTTCATCCGAGAAAACGATCAGGTTGCTGCGCTGCGAGTAGGGCTCCTGGTTCTCCAGGTTGAATTTATGGATCAGGCTGAACACATAGCGGTGGTTCTGCCCGAGCAGAGTCTGAAGATGCGCTCCACTGGTGGCGCGGCATTCTTCACCTTCGGCAACCTCGCCGATGCCCACAAAGGTCTTGTAAAGCTGTTTGTCCAGCTCCAGCCGGTCGGTGAGCATGAGGAAGGTGTAATCGCCGGGCAGCTTGCGGTGAACTTTGCGCGCCAGGAACGCCATGGAGTACGACTTGCCCGCGCCCTGGGTATGCCAGAACACACCCAGCTTGCCGGCGCGCACTTCACGCTCCTGGACGGCGGCAAAGGATTGGTTGACCCCCAGGTACTGGTGGTTGCGGGCGATAATCTTGCGCGGCTCGGCTTTGCTGCGGTCGAAGAGGATGAAATTCTCAAACAAATCCATGAAGCTGGCCTTACGGCACACCCCCAGCAGCAGGGTTTGAAAATCCACCTTGCCCGGTTCGTTTTCTGCCAGGCGCTTCCATTCGCCGAAATGTTCGTATTTGCTGGTCAGCGAGCCGATGCGCCCGCGCAGGCCGTTGGCCAGGACAATAAAGGCGTTATGATAAAAGAGGTGCGGGATGGTGTCGCGGTAATCCGAAAGGTTTTCGTCATAGGCCACGCGCAGGTCTTTGTGGTGCTTTTTGAGTTCAATGAACAGCAGCGGCAGCCCGTTGACAAAGCCGATGATATCCGGGCGGCGGCGGTAAATGGGCCCGCGCACCCACAGTTCGCGTACCGCCAGAAAATCGTTGTTCTCCGGATGCTCAAAATCAAACACGCGCAGACGTTCATTGCGTTCCTTACCTTGCGGGGTGCGGTAAGTGACCGGCACCCCCTCGCGCTGCAGGGTGTACATCTCTGCGTTGACCTGCAGCAGGGTCTTGGCGGCATCATAGCTGGTGAGGGCATCCACAGCCTGATGGTAGGCTTCCTCCGGACGACCGGGGTTTAACCGCCGCAGCGCGGCCAGCAACGAACGGATGAGGACGACTTCCGTGTCAACCTTTCGCCCCAGCAGGCTACCCGCTCCGAAGGTTTCATCGTTGTAGGCGTACACCGACTGCCAGCCGAGCGGATCGGCCAGGAAGGCGGCGGTGGTTTGCTGAACCAGTTTATCTTCGGAATAATCATGACTCATGGCAAAACACCCTCCCAAGAAACATCGATCTCCCCGCTCATCAGGCGCGGCAGGAGCAGATCGCGGGCTTCGGATAACTTATTGTTCGTAAATACTAGATTGCTAATCTGTTTGGTTAGATTGACAACAATTATATTGAACCCCCTTAGGATTTCAATTTTGGGAAAAAGAATTGGGAACTTTTTCATTTCAGTAACATTTGCGCGAGGCATTTTAGCGCCTTCTTTGGATGTTTTTGAGGTGAAGTTTACAAAATCCTCACTTGAAATGACTGCCAGAGCAAAACCAAAGAACTCAGGATAACTTGCTCTATATACAATTGTGTCAGATGAGCAAATACCATCTACAGGTGCAAATACCACTTTGTGAAAATATGGTCTGATCTTCCCAAAAAGAATATCATCTTGATGAAATCTGAACTTACTGCTGGCTACATCGCTGGCTTTACCCCAGTTGGAGAGAGAGATTGATTTACGGGGAATATGCTCCAACCCAACATATGGGGTGTCTGGTTCTATTTCATTCGGGTCTACTAAATCCCTGCTTTCGTTAACAATATCTCCAATGCCTTTTCGCTCCCAACCTTCCGGCAGGCCGTCGGTCACACGGACGTGCTCATGCCCGGGGAAGCGCAGGCGCACAAACCACTCGCGGTACAGCAGCCGCATCGATTCTTCCAACAGGGCAATGCGCCGGTTGTTGTTCTCAATTAAGTCGTCATAGGCGGAGAGAATTGAGGCAATACGGCGCTGGATATCAATGGGAGGTAAAGGAACAGGCAACTTCGCAAGTTCACTTCCACGTATCCCTGCTGCTGCCACTTGCATTACTAAAGACTGGATTGAACCATTCCCTTCATGAGAACTAAAAAAGTAATAATAAAACAAAGGGTCTGCTTTTGTTTGATCAAGCCTTACCCTAATTAAGTGCCCTTCAAAAACAGTAATTTCAGGAACCTCGACAACTATTGAACATTTGCCCGCTCCAGATGCAATTAAGGATTGCCTTGCAAAAAGAAGATCGCCTGTTTCAACTCCAAACTCTTCTATCTCTCGAGAATTAAGAGGAACCAGTTCCATATCTGGGTTTCGAATTCTTCCGTAAGCAAATAATTCTCCCATATTGATCATCTTATAACCATTTCCGCGCATTCTGCTCGGACGGTTGATACCATTACGAGAAGGGATTAAATATAGTTCCTCAAAGGGTAGTAATTGCCACTTCATTCGATTATTTCCGCCAAATTGGAGTCGATACGTTTAGAAATTTCAAACGCTTCTGAATTTAATGCATTTAACTCTTCCCTAATATTTTGGATCTTTTGATAAAAATCCACTTCACCATCTAAGTTCTGAGGTGCAACTCCTACATACCGTCCCGGCGTCAGGCTGGCGTCTTTGGCTTCAATCTCTTCCAGCGTCACCACCTTGCACAGCCCAGGCACGTCGGCGTACTGCGCCTCTGGGAAGCGCTCCTGCAGCAATGTTGCCTGGTGGGCAAAGTACAGCGATTCGCGCAAGGCTTCCACCACTTCTTCACGGGCGGCGTTCCAGGCTTCCATGGCTTTACGTAGAGCAGGTCCATCCCAGCTGGCACTGCGTCGTGCCGCCAGGCCTTTCTCGGCAGCTTCCTGGGCGCGCTGCATCTGTTTGTAGCTTTCGTTCAACAATCGCTGGGCGTCTTTGAAGCGCGGCTCAAATTCTGCCAGCTGCTGCCGGCAGGCGTGCTGGTCGGCGTTGCTCTCCAGCGTCTGCGTCCGGGTGGAAGCGCGGTATTCCTGCCAATCCCTGACAAGACCGGCGCAAACTTCCTGGCTATTCTGCCAGGCGGCGCGGGCTTCCTCGACCAGTGCCTGGAAAGCCTGGATATCCTCGGCGCTCAATTCGCCGTTGGCGTGCAACGAAGCAGCAAAGGGCTGAAGCACTTTAAGCGCATTAGGAGCCGGCTCATCCAGTGCAGCCAGGCATTCGGGCAGCCGGTCGGCAGCAGCCTGCGCTTTCTCCAGGTAGTCGCGTACTAGCTTAAGGAAACGCTCCCCCTCCCCACGATAAAGCCATACGATGGCGGTCAGGTTGGCGAGCTGCTCGTCGGTGAAATCGCGCAGCTTGCGTGTCACTACGTGGTACACGCTGCGTGCGTCCAGCATCAGCACCTTGTCGCGCCGTTCAGCCGGTTTGCGCTTATCGAAAAACCATAGGGTGCAGGGCAGTGTGAGGGTGTAAAAGAAGTTGGTGCCGATGGCAATGACCACATCCACGTGCCCGGTTTGCAGCAGCTTCTGGCGCAGGGTCTTCTCGCTGTGGCCTGCATCGGTGGCTGAAGACGCCATGACAAACCCCGCCCGCCCGCGCTCGTTGAGGTAAGAGTAGAAATACTGGATCCACAAGTAATTGGCGTTGCTGATCGCACCGGTCTTTTGAGCCAGCCCTGGCAAGCCGAAGGGTAGACGCGGGTCATTCTTCAGACGCGCCGGGTCCACGCCGTCTACATTGAAAGGTGGATTCGCCATCACATAATCGCACTTGCCCACCAGGTCCAGGCGGCGATCGTAGAAGGTATTGCCTTCCACGATCTGCCCTTCCAGGCCGTGCACCGCCAGGTTCATCCGGCTGAGGCGGGTGTTGGTTTCGGCTTTTTCCTGCCCGTAAATCGTCACTGCTTTCGAAGGTTCGGTGCCCTGCTCGTTAAGGAAATAACCGGTCCAGACGAACATGCCGCCTGAACCGCAGGCTGGATCAAAAACAATACCGTGATCTGGTTCGATCACATTGACAATCAGGCGCACCAGCGAGGGTGGGGTGAGGAACTCGCCGCCTTCCTGCGCTCCGCTCATGGCAAACTTGTTGAGGAAATATTCGTAGATGCGCCCAAACACATCGCCATTGGCATTTTGCAGCGCGTCGCGGTTGAAGATGCGCAGCAAGTCACGCAGCAACTTGGGCTCAAAGCGCGTGTACTCTTTGGGCAACGCACCCGAAAGCATAGGCACCTGGGCTTCGATCAATTCCATCGCTTCCACCAGCGCCTTACCGATATCCTGGTCTTCGGGCAGGTTCACCAGGTAGCTGTACTGGGCCTTCTCCGGAAGAAAAATGGCTGCCTTGCCCTGAAAATGAGAAGCCTGTAAGGGTGCCCGCACGCCCCCGCGCAGGGGAAGGGTCGGTTCGATCTCGGCCTTGATCATCAAGAAACGGTTGTAGGCATGGCGCAAAAAGATCAGCCCCAATACAGGCTGGCTGTATTCGTTGGCTGTGAGTTTTGAATTGGCACGTAACTGGTCCGCGGCTTCCCAGAGATCCGCCTCAAGGTTTTGTATTGTAGGCTTAGCCATGAATTTCCTCTTCGTTCATATCAAAGCTGGGTGGTATTTCTGCGAAAAAGGTTCGCCGCACAGGGGTTGAAAGCCGCAGGCATTCTTCAAGAATAATTAATGATGATTGGAGCAGCAGCTGATTGCGATCATTGGAATGATTTTCGTGGAGTATTTCCTGAAATTTCGCTCCATGAAAAAGGTTGTTTCGGACAGTTCGAATGGACAATAACAACTCATGAATCAGTGGAGTATTCTCAGGGTATCGCGACGGTGACCATCCCAACCTTGTACCACCCTGAACGATCTGCTTTCGCGGCGGTGAATCATGCAAATAATCTACAGCAGCTTGCAACTCAGGTGTTCTATCCGGCCGAAAACTTGCTCGAATCGATGTAGCAAATTGATCCCAGTTTGCAGTTACTTTATCTTGATTTCTGTTAACAAATCCTTCTTCTTTTAATGCGTATTCAAATCTTGAAAAAGCGATGAAGAAGGTGATCACCAAATCGCGGTTGTTTTGTGGAATATATTGTTGAAAATAGTTGGCTGCGAAATGCGCGAAAGGGAACATAAAAACCTACTCACTCACTTTTTGAATTGTTGTATATTTCCTTCGATAAAGGATGAAACCTTACCTTCTCTCGTCTTGATCCATTCCAGGATTGTTTCCCGGCGAAACCGCCAGTGCTTTCCCACCTTGAAACCGGGTAATACTTTATCCTGAGCAAGCTTGTAGATGGTCGATTGCGGAATGCGCAGGTAATTTGAGACTTCTTCTGCCGTCCAGAACTCATCCGTGTCGGCCATTAGTCACCTCGCTGTTAAAATTGAGATTATCACAGTTGCTCCAATGATTATAGCATCAGGGAAGGAAAAGCAATATCAAATAGAATGGCAGTTACATTCCCAATCCATTTTTGAGTAGAAATCAGTTTACAATCTATATAATTTGTGCTATTATGTAAACTGAAAGGGAAAAGGAGGCGGCCATGACCATTGGAGGACGTATCAAACAGGCTCGGAAAGCGGGTAATTTTTCTTTGCGAAAACTGGCGGATGAAATTGGGGTCAGCGCCATGGCGATCTCAAAATATGAACGAGACCAAGACGTGCCCAGTTCAAGCGTTTTGCTGCGGCTGTCTCAGGCTTTAAAGGTCAAGGTGGATTTCTTCTTTCGCCCGAGCACGGTCTCCGTTCAACTTCAGGCCTATCGAAAACATGCTGTACTAGGCGTCAAAGAACAGGAAGCCATCCAGATGCGCATACAGGATTGGGTGGAGCGTTATCTCGAGGTTGAAAGTCTTTTCCCGGAAGAACAACATGCAGCAAATCTCCCCCAGCGCAAAGTGACCTCACTGGATGAGATTGAAATCGCAGCACTAGAATTACGCGATCACTGGAGCCTGGGCTATGATGCGATTGAAAACCTGGTCCAGTTGCTGGAGGACCGGGGAATCAAGGTGGGGATCATCTCTGGTTTCGAGCATTTTGACGCCTGCACTTTCAAGGCAGATGGCGATCCGGTAATCGTAACCAAAGGCGATCTATCAGGCGACCGGCAGCGATTCAATTTAGGGCATGAACTGGGACACCTGATCCTGGATGTTCAGGGCGACCTCAAGCCAGAACAGGCAGCTAATCGGTTTGTCGGAGCTTTCCTCGTACCGGCTGCTACGGCTCGCTTTGAGCTGGGTGCCAACCGGACGGATCTGAACATCAACGAGTTGCACATGCTTAAGCACAAATATGGTTTGAGTATGCAAGCCTGGATTTACCGCGCCAAGGATCTTTCCATTATTTCTGAAAACACCGCAGCGCGTTTATTCCAGCAGTTCCGTGTCAATGATTGGCATCGCCAGGAACCAGGAAAACCTTATCCATCTGAAACGCCCATGCGGATGGAACGGTTAATTTATCGCGCTTTGGCTGAGGATTTGATCTCACGGTCCAGGGCGCAGGAATTGTATGGCAAGCCATTACAACTAGGGTGGGAGATGGAGGCACTGCAGCAAAATGACCTTGCCATCCGTTCTGGTAACTGATACGAATATTTGGATCGACCTCGAGAACGGCAAGATATTAGCCGATGTTTTCCGTCTTCCATACCAATTCTTCACTACTGATTTTGCGGTCGAGGAGTTTATACATCCCGGGTGGGCACACCTTCACGATCTGGGATTGCAAACACATGGTCTTGAACCTGAATATGTGCTCGAATTAGTCCGGTTAAGGCAAATCCATCGTCAATTATCAGCCATCGATCTGGCTGCATTATTGCTTGCCAGGGCATTGGATGCAAGTTTAGTGACCGGCGACAGAAGACTTAATGAACTTGCCAAAGCGCAGGGGGTACCGGTTCACGGGGTGCTATGGATATTGG
>Ga0255342_1005872_pt1 | contig 11497 bp, 9 predicted proteins | sample wastewater_treat_3_FD_192416 | JGI IMG/M metagenome (GOLD analysis project Ga0255342, IMG submission 192416) | Wastewater microbial communities from Lulu Island WWTP, Vancouver, Canada - plant14 | ecosystem: Engineered > WWTP > Wastewater > Unclassified | place: Canada: Vancouver, British...
ATTCGGAGGAGTCAGTAAGGCTTTTGCCATCCAGGCAGGACGCGAAGTCCGTGTAGCTGTATCTCCCTCGGTCACAGACGACGGTGCTATGCAAAAACTTGCATATGACATAGCCCGTAAGATCGAGGAAGAAATGAGATATCCCGGCCAGATCAAGGTGACGCTGCTTAAAGAGACGAGAGCTGTCGAGTATGCCAAGTAGGTGAAGCAGATGCGGATCCTTTTTATCGGAGACATAATGGGAAGGCCCGGGCGGAAAGCTGTCCCCCGGGTTTTGCCTTCTCTGCGCGAGGAATTCGGTAATTTCGACTTTATCATCGCCAACGGAGAAAACAGCGCTGCCGGTTTCGGCCTTACCGAGACGGTGATGAACGAACTTTTCTCAATGGGGATAGATATCCTGACAAGCGGCAACCACGTTTGGGACAAAAAAGACATCCTGCCCTTTTTGGACAGCGAGAAAAGGATACTCAGACCTGCTAATCACCCTGAGGGTACTCCCGGCCGCGGCTGCGGAGTATTTGAAAAAAGCGGCAGGAAGCTTGCGGTGATATCCCTTCAGGGACGAACTTTCATGCCCCCCCTTGACTGTCCTTTCCGGACAGCCGAAAGGCTGGTTGAAAAATTGGAGACCAGGGCGATCTTTGTCGATTTCCATGCTGAGGCATCGTCAGAAAAAAAGGCCCTTGCCTGCTGGCTGGATGGAAAAATATCTGCCCTTGCAGGAACTCACACGCATGTACAAACATCGGATGAGCAGGTGCTTCAGGGTGGCACGGCATTCATATCCGATGTAGGCATGACAGGGGGCCATGGCGGCATAATCGGGATGACAGCCGAATCTGTGATGCCTAAATTTTTATACGGCATGCCGAGCAAGTTCGAAGTCTGCGATACAGACGTAAGGTTCCAGGCCATAGTTGTCGATATTGATGACGAAACAGGCAGGGGGATGGATATTTGCAGGATCGACGCACCATGTGAAAGTTGATGAATACTATTTAACGCTGATAATTAAGCAATGGCGGGAGACTACCTTTTATGGTTTTCCCGCCATTATTTTATGGGGCCGGCCTTTTTTTATGGTTTGATTTTGATCTGTGGAATCGTTGTTTTATTGTGAAAATAAAAAAATAATTTAAAAATACCTGCTATTTAGTCTAAGTATGCCCAGAATATAACCATTTTACAACTTGAATTATTGACTGTAATATGTTATACAACTTAAGCGCTGAAGGGGCTTTGCTTTAGCTGTGGCTTTTTTAATCATCGAAAGGAGAGGATTTTATGTCAGAAAACAGAGAACAGTGGGGCAGCCGGTTTGGTTTTATTATGGCTGCTGCAGGTTCAGCGGTTGGTCTTGGTAATATCTGGCGGTTCCCCTACATCACGGGGAAATATGGCGGAGCGGCTTTTGTCCTTGTTTATCTTGCGGTAGTCGTTTTTATCGGTATGTCTGTAATGCTGGCGGAGTTCGTTATCGGGCGCAATGCTCAGTCTGACGCGGTTGGTTCCTTCAGGAAACTCGGAGGCGGAGCCTGGCCCTTCGTAGGATGGATGGGCTGCTTCTGCGGATTCGTGATCCTGTCTTATTATGCAGTAATTGCCGGCTGGACAGTAGCTTACATGTTTAAATCCTTCGGCGGACTGATGTCGGACGCAGCTGCAGGAAAAGCAGGAGATGTATTCGGAGCATTCGTCTCCGACCCGGTGCAGTCCATAGCGTATCATATCGCTGTGATGGCAGTTACGACCGGGATAGTATTCAAAGGTATCAGCGGCGGGATAGAAAAGAGCTGTAAAGTCCTCATGCCTGCGCTCTTTGCCATACTGCTGATACTGATCGTTCGTTCGGTAACACTCCCGGGTGCCGGCGCCGGGCTTGAATTCTATGTCAAACCCGATTTCTCAAAGCTTTCAAGCCAGGCTCTGCTTGCCGCGGTCGGCCAGGGCTTCTTCTCGCTCTCACTTGGCATGGGATGCATGATCACTTACGGAAGTTATCTCGGAAAGAATGATTACCTACCCTCAATAGCCAGAACGGTCGTAATGCTTGACACGTCAGTTGCTATCCTTGCGGGTTTTGTAATTTTCCCCGCGGTGTTTGCTTTCGGTATCGAACCCGGCGCAGGCCCTGGACTTACGTTTGTAACACTTCCGGCAGTTTTTGCGAAGATGCCTATGGGATCCGTCTTCTCATTTGCATTCTTCCTTCTTCTTTTCATAGCTGCCCTTACATCTGCCATATCACTGCTTGAAGTGGTTGTTACATACGCCATCGACCAGATGAAATGGAACAGGGCGAAGGCAGCGATAGTCATGGGAACAGCGATAGCCCTTCTGGGCATCCCTTCAGCCCTTTCAGTCGGAGGACACATTCCCCAGATCGCAGGGAAAGACTTCCTTGATGCGGCAGACTTTATCACCAACAACGTGATAATGCCGCTCGGCGGGATCTTTATCTCTGTCTTTGTCGGATGGGTGTGGTCAGACGGCGCAAAGGCCGAAGTCACGGACAACGGGAAGCTCGTCTTCCCGATGTACACAGCATGGCTTTGGATGTGCCGCGTAGTGGCCCCCGTATCCATCGCAGCAATATTTATAACCGGTCTTAAGTGGTAAACGTTATTTAATCTACAGAAATACCTGATATCAAAAAGAGGGCCACGGTTGTTGACAAGACCGTGGCTCTTGCTATACTTTGGACAATCTGGATGAACGCAGCAAGAGAGACCTCTGGTACAGCCGGGGGCGCCGAAGGGGCAAAGCGATTTAAAGCTGAAACTCTCAGGCATAAGGATTGCTGCCGGACAGTACTCTGAAGACGGCTAAAGGTCGTTATTATGGCTTTTAGGGAACGGGGACAGAGGATCTCTTGCTGAGAGGCGGGGTTCCTGTGGACTTGTTCCCTTTTTTTTATACATGTCTCACAAACAATAAAAACCTCGCCGCCTGCCTGGAAGAGGCGCAGTTTGTGGATGGGCCCGCGCTTTCGGTGTTGAAAAGGGCAAGGGATCTGATCCACAGCGGATGGGAGCTTGAGGCGAACCCCCTTTACGGCAACCTTAAACCTAATCAGCAGCCCTACAGGACATTGGTCCTTAAATCTAAAAAAGGGAAGACCGGGCTTCTGGTCGACCATTATTCTCTTCAGCTTATCGAATCAGCGATCGCAGTCTACTCTGACTGCAAAATAACCAGAGTGCCAGGCGACATGCCTGAGGATATAGACAGCGATTACAAGTATGTGGATTTTACTTTGATGGAGGAAACACTGAAAAACTGCGGACTGCTGCGTAAGAGCCTTAAGAGGACAGCCGGGAGGTGAAGGAGAGGTATCTCGCATTTTGAAATCACAAAGGCATCGACACTATCTGTAAGGAGGAATTCTATGAAACTGGAACTTATGAAAGTAAATGTCAAAAGCGTTGGCTGGGGTGACAGGACAGAAGTCCTAAAAGACGGAACGCTAAAAGTAAATAAAAAAGAACTTCTTGCCCATGTCACGGACGAAGAGAACCTTAAAAGCATAGGTGCAGAAATCGCTCTTCCGGGAGAAAGCGTGAGAATAACCCCTGTCAAGGACGCGATCCAGCCAAGATATAAAATAGAAGGCTGCGGACAGGTCTTCCCGGGAATGGTCAGCGATGTTGAATCCGTAGGCGAGGGAAAGACACTTGTCCTTGAAGGAGCAGCTGTCGTAACATGCGGGAGGATAGTAGGGTTTCAGGAAGGCATTGTAGACATGTCAGGAAAAGGGTCTGAGTATACTCCTTTCTCCAAAACGTGCAATGTTGTCCTGGTCTTTGAACCCCAAGAGGGCATCGAGGTCTATGCCTATGAGAAAGCGTGCAGGCTCGCAGGCCTGAAGGCCGCGATGTACCTTGCGAAATGCGTGTATGAATCAGGAGGGACACCGGATAAGACCGAGACGTACGAGATACCTCCTTTCACCCGCAGCATGAACGCCTTTCCGGGCCTCCCTAAGGTGGCGTACCTTTACATGCTCCAGACACAGGGGCTGCTTCACGATACCTATGTTTACGGGATCGATGCGAAGAGGATACTGCCTACCATGATCCATCCTAACGAAACCATGGACGGAGCCATAGTTTCAGGCAACTGCGTCTCTGCATGCGACAAGAACAGCACCTACGTCCACCAGAACAATCCGGTCATCAGATCTCTCTACGAGCGTCACGGTAAGGATATCAATTTCGTCGGGGTCATCATAACAAATGAAAACGTCACCCTTGCTGACAAGAGAAGAAGTTCGTCATACGCAGTGAAGATCGCCGGAATGTTCGGGGTCGATGGCCTTGTGATCAGCGAAGAGGGTTTCGGAAATCCCGATGCTGACCTCATCATGAACTGTCACAAGGCGGAGAAGGCAGGAATAAAAACGGTCCTGATAACCGACGAGTTCGCCGGAAGGGACGGGGCAAGCCAATCCCTCGCAGATGCAGCGCCGGAGGCAAATGCTGTTGTTACGGCAGGTAACGCCAACATGATCGTTGTCCTTCCTCCGATGGAGAGGGTCATTGGTTTTACTGAATATGTAAATGTAATAGCCGGAGGCTTTGACGGATCACTTAAACCCGACGGGTCGATAGAAGTTGAACTTCAGGCGATCACAGGCGCGACATGCGAGCTGGGATTCAATAAGCTCGGGGCAGAGACCTGGTAGGGGAGGTTAAATAATGACTTACAGGATAGTTCACTACATTAATCAGTTTTTCGCCGGAATAGGCGGAGAGGAAAAAGCTGGTGTCGGACCCGAGTCCCGCAATGGAGCACTTGGTCCCGGGATGGCCTTTAAGGCTGCTTTCGGAAATGAAGCGGAGATAGTCGGCACAGTCATATGCGGCGACGGATATTTTGCCGAGAACATGGATGAGGCTGCAGAGAAGATATTAAAGATGATCTCAGATCTCAAACCTGATGCGGTCATCGCAGGACCGGCTTTCAACGCAGGACGCTACGGGACGGCATGTGGTGCCGTCAGCGAGGCAGTGTCCAAAAAACTTGGTATACCGGTCGTTACGGGCATGTACCCCGAGAATCCCGGAGTCGACATGTACAGGAAGGGCATCTATATCGTTGAGACCTCTGACAGTGCAAGAGGCATAAAGGACGCAGTCCCCGCGATGGCGAAACTGATCATGAAGTCACTCCGCGGAGAGCTTTTGGGAAGCCCTGCCGATGAAGGCTACATTGAACGCGGTGTAAGGGTCAACCGTTTCAATGACAGGATAGGTGCCGCGCGTGCCGTGGATATGCTTGTCAAAAAACTGAAGGGCGAGGAATTCAGGACAGAATATCCGATGCCGGTTTTTGACAGGGTACCGCCGGCAGAGCCGATAAAGGACATGAAAAACGCTGTGATAGCGCTTGTTACGTCCGGCGGTATCGTCCCGAAGGGCAATCCTGACCACATCGAAGCCTCAAGTGCCTCAAAGTACGGCACTTACAGTATAGCCGGGGTGCAGAGCGCTGACGAAGTAGCCTACGCAACTGCACACGGAGGCTATGACCCGACATATGCCAATACCGACCCTAACCGTGTACTTCCGATAGATGTGCTGAGGGAGATGGAAAAGGAGGGGGAATTCAAGAAACTCTACGACTATTTCTTTACTACAGTCGGGAATGGGACGCCGGTCGCAAATGCCAAGAAATTTGGATCTGAGATAGGGGCGAGACTGAAAAAAGACGGCGTTGATGCTGTGATACTCACCTCCACCTGAGGAACTTGCACCCGTTGCGGAGCAACGATGGTCAAGGCAATTGAGTCCACAGGCATAGCAGTCGTTCACATTTGCACGATAGTCCCGATCTCACAGACTGTCGGAGCAAACAGGATCGTTCCTGCGGTAGCAATACCATATCCTCTGGGCGATCCCTCAAAGAGCCGCGAGGAGGAGAAGGTGATCAGAAGGGGCATTCTTGAGAAAGCTCTCGAAGCTCTGAAGACACCGATCAGGGAACAGACAGTATTCAACTAGCCGATCCCTGCGGCCTGAAAGACCTATATTCAAGATGACGGCAGGATGGTCCGCTCTGCAATGACTGTTCTGTCGTCACTTGTAAGTTTTTATATTTTCAATATTATGTTAGGCAGAATATAATTTGTGGGTGTTTTTGTGAAATTTTTATTCGACCAAATAAAGACTCCCAATTTTTAAAAAATTATAATTAAAATAGATGCACTGCAATAACCTGACAATAATTCAGCGGTCAAATATGGAGGAATGCCAGATGCCCAACGCAGCAGTCAAAGGAACATCATATTCACTGAACCATACTCCCGAGCTTGCGCTCCACTACGGGAATACCCCCTTCGTCGAGAGGGAATCACATCCTGATTCGGAATTCCTATCCCTCCTTCCCGATCATGTCCAGAACTATGACGAGTGTTCAAGATATGCACCCAACCTTGCTTATGTTGGGGCTATGGAACTTGAGGAACTTGAAAAAAAAGAACAGCCCTGGTATGAAAAACTGGAACCGGCATCAGTGAGGTACGGCAAATACGGGGAAATAATGCCTGAGGACGAAACGATCGGTCTGCTGGATCTCTGTGACGTTTTCGATCTCGTATGGTTGGAGAAGGATTTTGCTGCCGGAGTAAAGGAAAAACTGGGAAAGAATCCTGTCATAAGGGAAGACATGCTCGCCCGGATCGAATCCGGCCACGAAATAGAAGAGATCGAGCGTGAAATTGCTAATGCGGCCGCCCTCCCCCTCTATTTCGGGGGCAAAATAGCCGGATGCAGCAGGAGGGGCCATGAGTTCGACCCAAACCTGACAGCTTACGAACTTCTCGTAAACATGACCAGCAAGGCCAGTGCCGTTCTCTCGCTGCTGCACCTGATCAAAAACAGCGGCATAAGCGCCGGGGACGTAGATTTTGTAATCGAATGCTCCGAAGAGGCAGCCGGAGACATGAACCAGCGCGGAGGAGGGAACTTTGCGAAGGCCATCGCGGAGATAGCGGGATGTGTTAATGCCTCAGGCTGTGATGTCAGAGGATTTTGCGCGGGACCGGTAAATGCCGTTCTTGCCGGGGCTTCGATGGTGGCGGCCGGGACGCGCAAAAACGTCGCGGTAATAGCTGGGGGAGCCATTCCCAAGCTCTACATGAACAGCAGGGACCACGTCAAAAAATCGCTGCCCGCACTTGAGAACTGCCTTGGCTCATTCGGGGTCTTTATAGTCCCCGACGATGGCAAGCTTCCTGTCATAAGGCTTGATGCCATAGGGAAACATACGGTGGGAGCAGGGGCCTCGCCCCAGACGGTCACAAGTGTACTTACCCTTGAACCGCTGCAGAAGGTGGGGCTCTCACTGACCGACGTGGACAAATATGCTCCTGAGCTCCACAACCCCGAAATCACACTGCCTGCCGGGGCCGGAAATGTTCCTGAAGCAAACTTTAAAATGATAGCGGCGCTCGGGGTAATGAAAAAACAGATCGAGAAGACCGATATGGCTGATTTTATAAGCAGCCGGGGAATGAAGGGCTTTGCCCACACCCAGGGGCACATACCCTCGGGTGTCCCCTACATGGGGCATGCTGCCGAGGCCATCAGTTCCGGAAAGATCAAAAGAGCCATGATAATAGGAAAGGGGAGCCTATTCCTCGGCAGGCTTACAAACCTTGCCGACGGGGCCTCCTTCCTTATGGAAATGCCGGTTTCCGGTAAAACTGAGGGTGAAAAGGGCGTCACACGTGAAGAGATCCGCGAGCTGATCCTTGAAGCCCTGGGAGAACTTGCGGCAGGACTCAAAAAGTAAGGGTGCAGAGAGATGGATGAAAGAAAGAGGACAAGGGAATTGATAGGCGAAGTCCTTGCTGAACTCGTTGAGGAAGTAAAAGGCGGTTGCGTCAAAAAGGTCAACATTGGACTAATGTCATACGGAAGCGAGCTTGGGAGCGGGGAACTTCTAAGGGGAGCCTCTCTTGCCATGCAGAACGATCCCTCTCTTAATGTGGTGCTGATAGGTCCGAAGTGCGAAGGGTCGGAAAGAATGGCATGTATAGAGACACCTGCATGCGAGGCGGATATATCCAAGGCCATGGAAGACGCGCTTCAAAAAGGCATCATATCGGGCGCAGTTGCCCTGCACTACCCCTTTCCCCTTGGCGTTGCTACGATAGGCAAAGTTCTGACACCGGCCAAGGCGAGGCCGTGCTTTATTGCCTCGTCCACAGGCACATCCTCATCCAACCGTGCTGAGGCCATGGTAAGGAACGCCATATATGGGATCGCCGCAGCAAAGGCGGACGGTATCGTGTCTCCTACTGTAGGCATACTTAATCTTGACGGAGCCCAGACCGTTTTCAGGGCCCTCCATAAATTGAACGAGGGAGGCTATCCGATCAATTTCGGATCAAGCATGAGAAAAGACGGCGGGGCCATATTGAGGGGCAACGACCTCCTAGCAGGTTCGGTGGATGTATGTGTGACCGACACGCTGACCGGGAATGTCCTGATGAAACTTTTCTCGGCATGGAACACGGGAGGCAATTACGAAGCTCTTGGCTGGGGATACGGTCCCTCGGCCGGAGAGGATTGGGACAGGGTCGTCTCGATAATATCGAGGGCCTCAGGGGCCCCTGTAATAGCGTCAGCCCTTTCCCTGAACGCAAAGTGCGTGAAAGGCGGTCTGCCGGGGCTTGTCGCAGCAGAACTGGAATCGGCAAAAAAGGCGGGCCTGGCGGATATACTTTCATCGATCCAGCCCAAACAGCCGTCGGCAGAGGAAGATGTCAAGGCTCCGCCGGCAGAACCGACGGACGAGGAAATTCACGGGATCGACGTCCTTGAGATAGAAGACGCTGTGAAGGCTCTGTGGAAAGAGGGCATTTATGCAGAATCCTCGATGGGCTGCACCGGCCCGGTAATAAAAATGGCAGCTTCCAGGATCGAAAAGGCAAAAGCGGTGCTCAAAGAGAACGGCTACATTTAAGCTTAAGGATCAGCATAAAAAAGATAAGGCCGGGATTTGATTTGGCATCCCGGCCTTATCTTTTTCCGGAGGTACTTAAGTCATCTTTTTTAGAAAGCCGGAACTACTCCCTTGGGAGAGAGTACATCGTTGATGTACTTTTTGACTTCAGGTGAGTTGAGGGCCTTGGAGAGGGCCTTTGTCGCCGGGGTATCCCTGTCAGGAGACCTTACGGCAAGGACTACCGCGTACGGCGAATCCTTGTCCTCAAGCGCGAGGGCCTCCTTTGTCGGATTGAGACCTGCGTCGACTGCAAAGTTCATAGTGATCACTGATAGCGTTGTATCGGGAAGGCTTCTTGGAAGCTGCGGAGCCTCAAGCTCGATAATTTTCAGCGATTTTGGATTTTCGATTATGTCTCTTGCCGTCAGGTCCTTCTTCGCCGGGTCCATTTTCAGCAGACCTTCGCGCTCCAGCAGCTTATATGCGCGGTATCCGTTTGTTGGGTCGTTAGGGACTGCCACGACCGCACCCTTTTTTACATCCTTCAGTGATTTGATCTTCTGTGAATATATTCCTATCGGAAGGAGATGGACTTTTACCAAAGGTACTATGTCCAGTTTTTTCTCCCTCTTCATGTTTTCAAGATAGGGGACATGCTGGAAGAAATTGGCATCCAGGTCCTTGTCCTGAAGCGCGTAATTGGGCTGGACGAAGTCAGTGAACTCTTTGATGATAAGCTCATATCCGTCCTTTTTCAGGACCTCTTTTGCCACTGCCGCTATGTCTTTTGCGGGAAAGGGCGTGACACCTATCACAATTTTTTTATCTGCAGCAAAGGATGCCGCGGAGATCAGTATTGCTGCCATTATTGCGATGATCAAGACTTTCTTCATTTTTTATCCTCCTCGTATATTATGATCTCTAAAAATTAAAGGGCCGAACCCTTTGCGGGTCCGGCCTTGATATGGCAAGTGCTGACTAAGCGCCGACCATTTCAGGACAGGATCCGCCGATGCCGCGTATCATCATGCACATTGCTCCTAATTCGATATTATTCAGCATAACGTCTCCCCCTTTGACCAGCATATAAAAAATAAATTGCGAACATATTATATTGATGCTCTGTAAATGTCAACTAATATTTTATCTGTCTCCCAAGGGGAAAAACATCTTGCCCGGATTAAGGATGTTGAGCGGATCGAATGTGCGCTTGATGCCCCTTAAGAGTTCAAGTTCAGCGGGAGATTTGCTCTGCGTGATTATATGCTGCTTGACATGTCCGACACCGTGCTCGCCGCTGCCCACGCCACCCAGTTTTATCGCTTCTTTTATAAGAGCTTCGAAGAATTCCTCAGAATAGATCGCCCACTTTTCCGGGGTCATTCCCTCGGGTTTTATGGGGATAGGATGGATATTGCCGTCGCCGATGTGTGCGATTATTCCCATCTCAAGACCCCATTCTCTGCCTGCTGCCTCTATTCTTCTGAGCATTTCGGGTACGGCGGAGAGAGGGACCATAAGGTCTCCGGAGCCGCATGCGTAGGGATCTCTGGCCCTCATGCCTTCAAGCCCGTTCTGTCTTACGTTCCACATTGCAGCAGAGTCCGTCCTGCTCTCCGCGACAAAAACTTCAAAAGCCCCGCAGGACAAACAGATATTGCCGATCTTTTCATAGCTTTCTTCGAGCTGTTCTTCGCTGTCTCCCTCGACCTGTATGATAAGATATCCCCCGCTTCTGTCCTGTTCAGGCAGTCTGCAGCCAAGATATTCTGTGGTGTATCTTACAAGGTTCCTGTCCATGAACTCACAGGAAATGATCTTTTCCCCTGAACCGATCACTTTTGAAACGCTTTCGACCAGTTTCTCTATCCCGGGATAACATGCAAGGAGATTGACCGTCTTCCCTGGTTTGGGTTCGAGGTTCACGGTCAGCTTCGTTGCGATGGCAAGCGTACCCTCGCTCCCAATCAGAAGCTGGAGGATGTTGTATCCCCAGGAATCTTTTCTGTACCGGCCTCCCAGCTCTATTATCTCTCCCGAAGCGAGGACGACTTCGGCTCCAAGGATGTGCCTCCTGGTGCTGCCGTATCTTACGACCTTTCCTCCGCCTGCGTTGGTCGCGAAATTGCCCCCTATATAACTGGTCTCGGTGCTCATCGGGTATCCGGCGTAGAGGAAACCTTTCTCTGCCGCCGCCCTGCAGAGATCGTTAGTGACGACCCCCGGTTCCACGACTGCCACCCTGTTGACCGGGTCTATCTCAAGTATCGCGTTCATCCTTTCAAGAGAGAGCACTATTCCCCCTGCCAGCGGCACGGCTCCACCGTTGAGGCCGCTTCCGGCCCCCCTCGGAGTCACAGGTATCCTGTAACGCGATGCGATCTTCATCACTGCGCTGACCTGTGTCGTGTTCCCGGGACGGACTACAGCCTCCGGCATGTGTCCCCATATCCTGCCTGCCTGATCCCACGAATAATTTTCCAGAAGATCCCTGTCGTCAGTTATGATTCCTCCTGTACCGAGGACGGATGCGAGTTCGCTG
>Ga0255342_1005879_pt1 | contig 11491 bp, 10 predicted proteins | sample wastewater_treat_3_FD_192416 | JGI IMG/M metagenome (GOLD analysis project Ga0255342, IMG submission 192416) | Wastewater microbial communities from Lulu Island WWTP, Vancouver, Canada - plant14 | ecosystem: Engineered > WWTP > Wastewater > Unclassified | place: Canada: Vancouver, British...
CCACTCGGGCGAAAGGTTCATCTGCTTGATCATCCGAAACGCTTGTGGCAAACTCTCGATCATCAACGACTGTGTCTTCATGGGGTACCTCCTTATGGGATCTGGCAATCTCGAGGTACCCCTTTCCTGTCTCTGACACAAGATAGGATACGCTACCTTTTGGGTGTGGATGCTTGACTAATCATGGGATTTTTCATATTGTTGACACGACTCTTCACAATCAGAAACCGGTGAGGTTCATCAATAAAGTGCGGGCGGGAAGTGAATGGGGTTCATTTACCTGCTCGGGGGGGGATTATGGGCTCGCATCGATTCTGGTTCCTGATTTGGTTTCGGCTGATGACCTTCCTTCGCGCAACGGCAACGTTGCTCCCTTTCAAAAGACGGATTTGTCCATAATACAATTCGGCTGTGCAGATCTCAGGGATTTTGCGCCCGGTTTTTGGGCGGTTGAGCACACCGGGTGTTGACGAGGAGAAAGGGAGCAATGCTGTACGGGAGATACCAATTCTCCTGTGTCTTGGGAGACGATGCCGTTCTGCCCGAGTTCAAGGGATCAACCTTTCGAGGCATATTCGGGCACTCTCTGAAAAAAGTCGTCTGTATCCTGAAAACCCAGGAGTGCGATCGTTGTATCCTGGGCAGCAAGTGTATCTATCGATTCGTGTTTGAGGGAGAAGCCGGATCAAGAGCCAAAGATAAGCGCCCGCGCATCGCCCTGCCGCCTCATCCTTACGTGATCGAACCCCCTGAGGAGACAAAGACCGATTATCGGAAGGGCGAATCGTTCAATTTCACGATCATCCTTTTCGGTAAGGCAAACGATTATCTTCCGTATTTCGTTTTTGCGATCCAGCAGATGGGGGATCTCGGAGTCGGCAAGCGTGTCGCCGGCAGGAGGGCGAGGTTTACTCTGGAAGCCGTCGCATCGGGCGGGAAAAGCATCTTCAGGCAGCCCGAAGGGCGCCTGATGCAAGGGGACTTCGCAGAGGATCTGGACTGGCCTGATCCCGGGAAAGACGGATCGGGCAGGAAGGTCAACCGATTGGAGCTTCGCCTTCTCACCCCTTTGAGGCTGAAATACGAAAACCATTTGGGTGCGAACCTCCCCTTTCATCTTCTGACCCGTGCCATGTTGAGGAGAATTGCGGCACTCAACACGTACCACGGTAGCGGGGAGCCGCCTCTCGATTATCGGGGGCTCGTCCAAAGGGCGCAAAAAGTCCGCATCAGGGAAAATCGGATACGCTGGCTGGACTGGAGAAGATTCTCGAACAGGCAAGATCAGACCATGCTGATGGGCGGCCTGGTAGGTGACGTCACTTATGAAGGTGATCTGGCTGAATTCATGCCGCTGATCGAGTATTGTGAAAAGGTGCATATTGGAAAGCAGACTACTTTCGGTCTCGGCCGGATTGCGGCCAAGAGGGAAATCCCGTGAAACATATCCTGCTCGCCGTCACCGGTTTGAATCCCCAGGTCATCACGGAAACCCTTTTTGCGCTCCATCAGCAGGGCCGACAGATCGATGCGATTCATGTCATTACAACGCGGAAAGGACGGGACGAAGTGTACAGCCGTCTCCTCGCACCGCATCACGGATGGTATCACAGATACCTCAGGGAATATCGGCTTGAGACGGCGGCGATCGATTTCGGGATTCACACGGTGCACACGATACGGGATCATGCCGGAATCGATGTTGAGGACATCACGGGGGAGGACGAAAACGAAGCGGTGCTTCGAACATGTCTCGACTTTGCTTTCCGGTTCACGCAGGATCCCGAGAGCCGCGTTTTTTTTTCGATAGCAGGCGGGCGAAAGACCATGAGTGCCTGTCTCATGGTGGCGGCGCAGATTTACGGACGGCCGCAGGACCGTGTCCTGCACGTGCTGGTGTCACCGGAGTTCGAAAGCAATCCGAATTTTTTCTTTCCGCCCCGGAAGTCCGTCAAGGTCGAACTCCGCGACGAAAAAGGGCAGCCCTTCATCAAGGAAACCCGCTTCGCGGATGTCAATCTCATGACAATTCCCTTCCTGTCTATACGGGACCGATTGCCGAGGAAGATGCTCGAGAAAGTGATGGACCCGGCGACGCTCATGCTCGCCGCGGTCAGAGAATCGCCGGCCCGGCTGACCATAGATCTCACGAACAGAAGAATCAACTACAAGAGACACGAATTCGACATGACGCCGGCGAGGCTCGCCCTCTATGTCTTTTTCGCGCTCGAGAAAAAGGCTTGTCACTCCGAACGCACCGTCTGCAAGGGATGCCATGACTGCTACCGCGACATCCAGGGCGTCTTTGACGGGCAGGAGAGGATCTCCGAACTCTATCGGCGTATTACCGGCAGGCGGGGTGACGCGACGATGAGCGATACCGGCATTCTGGGATTGAATGCCGAGAATTTCAATTCCTACAAGAGCAAGATTCAGCGGGATCTCGAGAAGACGTTCGGCATTTATGCTCTTCGTGAACTGGGCATCGAATCGGTCGGTATGAAACCCTCCGTCCGCTACGGTCTCCGGATAGACCGTGACAGGATCAAGGTGGTTTTTTAGCGGGACCGTGAGCCTTGCCGGAAAGGGCCGGCAACGTTGCCTTTGTGGAAGGGATTTGCCGGTTCTTGTTAGGCTTGTCACGCCAGAAGATAAATAGGAGCTGCATATGAAACTCACCCCTGAGCAGGAAATCCTTCTTGCGGGGCTCTTCCACGATGTCGGAAAGGTCCTGCAGCGAACCGGCGTCAGGGCAGGGGATCTCGGTGCAGAGGATTTCGATTACCAGAATCTCCTGCCGATGAGAAGTGGTCGATACACACATTTTCATGCCCTTTTTTCGTATCTCTTCCTATCGGATGCCTCCCGCGGGGGATATCTGCCTTTTTCGTCGGGCATGGGCAGTGACCAGAATCTGCTGGTGATGGCTTCGAGGCATCATAAGCCCTCCACGCCTTTCGATTGGATCATCACGGAGGCCGATTGTCTGAGTTCAGGCATGGACAGGAAACAGTACGAGGAAGCCGCGAATGCCAGTACCGAAGCAGGTCATTTCATCCGTGAGCGACTCGCGCCCGTCTTCGAGGAGATTTGCCTGACCAAGAACAAGTTCAAGGACTTCTCCTTTCGCTATCCGCTGATGCCACTGAAGGACGAGGCTATATTCCCACGGAGGTTCGAGGAGGTCATCAGAAAGGACGTGGGCGAGGCAGCGGCCGAGTATGGAGAGCTCTGGAAGCAGTTCCGGTCATCCCTGGTCCCGGCCGACAGGCAGGGGTCCTTCGAGCGATATCTTGAATCGATTCTCTCGTCCTTGGAGCGGTATTTCTGGTGCGTTCCTTCGGCCACTTTCGGGTACGGCGGACGTGCATGGAGCGACATATCCCTCTATGATCATCTCGTCACCACCTCGGCCCTTGCCCATGTCCTCTATGTCTTTCATAAAAAGAGCGGAAGCCTCAACGAAGACGCCATCAAGGACCGCAGGACGCAGAAGTATCTCTTCCTCAATGTCGATGTGAGCGGTATTCAAAACTTCATTTTCGACATTACGGTCGATGCGGCTAAAGGGGCGGCACGGATGCTGAGGGCCCGGTCGTTCTTCATAAGCCTGCTCATGGAGGGGGTTTTCCGCTTGATCTGCAGGAGGGTGGGGCTTTATTCCGTAAACCGCCTGGTCGACGCCGGCGGCCGTGCAATCGTCGTCGCGCCCAATCTGACAGAGCATATTCAAAAACTGGATGATGTCAGGCGCGAGGTCGACGAATTCTGTCTGCGACATTTTCGGGGTGAACTGACGGTCAACCTTTCCTGGGTCCCCGCATCGAGCGAGGATTTGCAGATGAAACGGTTCATTTCTTTTCTCTCGGAACTGAACGAAAGTTCACAGGTGGCGAAGCTGAGAAAGTTATCGGGGCTTGTCGGGAAAAAGGAGGCGCATCTTTACTCTGATTTCTGGCAGGAATACAAGCCCGACAAGGGCCTCTGTCACGCGTGTGGAAAAGCGCAGGCGTCTATTCCCGCCGGAGATGTTTACTATTGCTCCTGGTGTGATCTTCTGGCGGAGCTCGGCAGGCGGGTGCCCTCGGCAGCGTACCTGACCTATTCCTCCGGTGCCGACAAGAGCGGGTGGGCGGTTCCGGTCCCCGGGGGGGCTTTCGAACTCCATGTGCGAAGACCGGAAGCGGACGAGAAGTTCGCCCAGATATGGGCCTTGTCGGCGGCGGAGCATGGACCGTTCGGCATCAAGGAGATCGGGTGTTACATACCGAAGTTCCGGATTAACGATCCTGTGAATGACTTGATGAAGGACGAGAAGCATGTGTCGCCGGAGCTCCGCGAAGAAATCCGTCGGGGGATCACGGAGGGTCTGCCCAAGACGTTTGAGGTGATTGCACTTTCGTCCCTGAGGCCGGCGATCGGCGGATCGGGATTCAGGGGCAGGCCGCTCCTGAGCGTATTCAAGGCGGACGTGGACGACCTCGGCTTGATCTTCAGCCAGGGGCTTCGGGCGAGCGCTGAGGAAGGGGGCAACCGCCTTACACTTGGCCGTTATACTACGCTGAGCCGCATGCTGGACCGGTTCTTCACCGTCTATCTCCCCCATCTGTTCGCCAGCCGCCAAGAATATGCGGATATCTATACCATTTTCGCCGGCGGCGACGATCTGCTTCTTATCGGGCCGTGGACCCGGGTGTTCAGGCTGGCCGGTGAAATCAATAGCGATTTTCGAAGATACACTTGCTCGAATCCCGATGTCACCCTCTCCGGGACTCTGAACCTGATGAAAAGCCGCCACCCTGTCAATTACATGGCCAAGGTCGCAGAACGAGGCTTGAAGAAGGCGAAGAATGAAAGCAAGGACAAGGACAGCCTCCACCTGTGGGGCGAGGTCATCCCCTGGTCTTTATTCCCCAGGCTGTCGGGCGCGGTCGACGAGTTCGACCGGCTCTTGAATGAACCGCGGACGAAAATCAGCACGGGGCTGGTGTATGACTTCATGGTGCTGAAGGAGATGAAGAAAGCATTCAAGAAAGACAGGATTCTGCGGTGCGGTAATTATGCCTCGCTTTTCCGGTACAAGATCGGGAGACTCGCGAAGGAGAAGACTTCACCTCACGTGATAGAAGCGCTGACGCGGTTCTACTCCGATTTCGTAGAGGGAGACGAGCCTCTCCACCTGGCCATACAATGGGTACTGTACCTTAACCGAAAATCGACGAAAGGAGGAACGGAATGAATCAGCAGGGACCGAAACGCACGGGCGCTTCACCGATCGATTACTATGATTCGAAGGGCGATGTGAAACCTGAACTCTTCTCGACGATAGCCGACCGGATCGGCAAGGCGCTCGTTGAGAAAACGGATAAGAAAATCAAGGGTAAGGGGTCGTTCGACATCAGCCCGACACAGCTCAGAAGGTTTTTCGACGATGTCAAGTCCATCGAGAGCTATCTTGACCAGTTCTCCGGTAAGGCGCGTGAGGAGGCCTTCGCAAAGAAGCTACCCGACGTCATGATGCTGAAGGCGAAGGCGGCTTATGCCCGGGGGCGCGACGCGGTGACGGACGAATTCAAGGACTTCATCGAGAAAAACGTGGACCAGGTCAAGACCCTGAAGGACTTCGAGGTCTTCTGCAAGTTCTTCGAGGCGGTCTACGGTTACTTTTACTATTACTCGGCATCGGCCAGGAGAAACTGAAAGGAGGGCCCGACATGCTTCTCAAGGATATCATCAAGATCAGGGGGCAGATAGAATTGAAAACCGGTCTTCATATCGGAGGCAGTAAGGATGACATCGAGATCGGGGGCATCGACTCGCCGGTCATCAAGACCCCCGGAGGCGAACCGTACATCCCCGGATCCTCGCTCAAAGGCAAGATGCGGTCTCTCACGGAGTGGCTCGAGCGGAAGGTGAGTCCCAATGGCCGGGTCCATAACTGCAGCGACGCCAACTGCGCTGTCTGCAGGATCTTCGGTACAATGGGTGACGGTTGGCTTTTTGGTCCGACCCGGCTTGTTGTGAGAGATGCCTTCATGAATGAGGAGTGGAAGAAAGAGGTGCGCGAAAAGGGACTTCCCTGCACGGAGGAGAAGATCGAAAACTGGATCAACCGTCTTGAGGGCAAGGCGGGCCAGGGGGGCCTGAGAAACATAGAGCGGATTCCCGCGGGGGCCATGTTCGATTTCGAGATGAGCTACAAGGTCATGGAGATCGATGGAGACGACAGGACGGACCGCTCGTTCTTCAATAAAGTGCTGACCGCCCTGAGCCTGGTGCAGATGGATGCTCTCGGCGGCTCGGGGAGCAGGGGCTACGGCCGCATTGCCTTCGTGAACCTCAGGAAGACGGAGGACGGCCGGGAGACCTCTCTCGCGCTTCCGACGGCGGATGAGATTTTCGGGAGGGCGGGATGAAAGATTACAGGGTGAGGATTCGCTTCAGGAGTCGTAGCATCACACCCCTTCACTCGGACACTATCTTCGGCCAACTTTGCTGGGTCTACCGTTACAGCAAGGGGGAGCAGGCCCTGTTGAGAGACGTATTGGAGGGTTACGACGAACAGCCGGCATTCATGGTGTCCGACGGCTTCCCGGCGGACTGTCTGCCGCTGCCGAGGGTGCCTGCCGTCACCGAGGAGGAAGAGATTCATTTATGCAGGGAATTCCGCGGCTCTTCTGCCAGGGATCAATATCTTTTATTCCTGAGGAAGATGAAGGCGGTGCGAAAGAAGGAGTGGATCGGCTGTGAGGGTATGACGAAGTTGGCGATGGGGTTGACGCCGCTGAAACTGGCCCGGGCCATGCTCGCAGGTGTTCCGGATACGTCCGGTGCGGCGGAAGATAAGGAAGAGCTCATCCCCCATAACACCATCAACCGCCTTTCAGGGACCGTCGAAAGGGGCGGCGGAGGCTTCTTTCACTCGCGGGAGAGACTCGTCCAGTCCAGGGCCTTCGATGTTTACATACGCACGTTTGTGGACTGGGACGTCAAGTTCGTGACTTTTCTCTTCTCCCGGCTCGGAGAGTGGGGCTACGGGGCGGACCGTTCCACCGGACGCGGGCAGTTTGCTGTGGAGAGCGCTTCGGAGTGCATTCTGCCGACCGAAGGTAACGCGGTCATGGCGCTGTCCCGTTTCATTCCGGACAGCTCACTACAGGAAGGCTGGTATACCATCGAGACAAAATACGGGAAGCTCGGCGGCCCGTTTTCGATGGGCGGGGCTGCCTACCCCAAGACGCCTTTGCTCCTTCTCAAGCCCGGAGCCGTGTTCAGAGTACAGGGCACTCGGCCTTTCTACGGCCAGAGCGTCGGCGCCGTTCATCCCGGAATCAGGACTGTGCGGCAGCAGACATACCTTTACCCGTTCTTTATCAGCTTGAGGGAGGCATGAGATGGCAAATCCCTTCTTGAGGTCCGTGAAAATCGAGGGAACCTTTCTCTCCCCCGTGCATGTCGGGTGGGGCCGGGAACTGGACACGTTTTCGTGCCTCATTCGAGACGGAAGGCTTTATTATTTGAATCTTTCCGCCATGATTCAGCGCCTCCGTCCGGAGACGCGCATGAAATTCGTCGGCATCATGGAGAAAGGCCGTCTCCCCGAGGTGCGGACGTTTGTCCGCGAGCATGTCGATCTATCGCTGGATGCCCTGGGCAGCATGGCGGTTTCCGCCAACCTGGCAAGGGAGTATGAGGCAAAGATGGACGATCCGAAGAACCAGCTCATTTTCCAGCCCTTCTTCAGGGGGAATCTCAGCTTCAATGCCATCCTCCCAGGCTCCTCGATCAAGGGCGCGATGCGAACGGCCGTCATTGACGCCGTGCTGGCCGAGAGTCGTCTGACTCTTGACGGGGAGGCCCTGCGGAATCCCCGGCGCATGGAATCCGCTGTGCTTGGACACCGATCCATTGATGAGGACCCTTTCAAAGCCCTGAAGGTGCCGGATCTGAACCTCGGAACGGAGTCGACCGCTATATGCAGCGTTTACAACTACTCGCCGAGGCGGGCGAAGCTGACGGACCTCGGTCTCCGTTTCGAGACGGTCAGGTCAGAGCTCGAAGGCAAGGGTGTTGTGTTCCAGGCCAGTCTCGATTTCTTTGAAGGACTCCGGGGCGCCGTTGTTGCGGGACGTGGAGAAAGACGGAAGGCTCTTTCCCGCTACGTCGAACCGGAGTATATTCTTGCCGCGTGCAGGCGCTTTTACAGTCACAACCTCCGCGAGGAGCACGACCGTTTCTACGAGAAGTCTCCCTACGGTGAGGCCTCTCGGAAGCTCGTTGAGAGAGCCGACCGCCTTCGCCCCGACGAGTGCCTGCTCAGGGTTGGCAGGTTTACCCAGGCGGAGTCGAAGAGCATCAATACCTATAGAAAGGTCATGGTTCGGGGTAGGGGAGGGTCACGTCTCATGGACTTCGGCACGACCCGCAACCTCGCCCATGGCAGGTACCCCCTCGGATGGATGATTCTGCGTTTCAGCGGGGTCAATCCGGAGAAGTGCGAGGCCCTGCGGACAGGCCTCCCGGCCCCGTCGTCTTTCTCGCCGGACAAGGGCCGGAAAGGTGAAAGGAGTGCGTCGGACAGGCCCGCCACGGACCTGTCGCGGCTCAGAGATAAGTACCGGGTTAAGTGAAGATCGAGATGAAGGCAGTTTTGAAGACATGTCCCCTCTGCCACAGGGAATTCGATTCCCGCGACACCGGGGATGATTCACCGGCGGGAGGGATCGGGAGCCTGTTTCTCGAAGCGGCTGGTGGCCTTGACCCGGAGGAGCTTTGCCCCGACTGCCGGGAGGAAATCGGTGTCTTCAACCTTCTCGGTTTCGATGTCTGAAAAGGGTTCTTCATGAAAAGTGACGCGGCAACGATCACCTGCCCTCAGTGCGGCAGGAAGTTCGCCCTCGATGAGGCGATCGCCCACGAACTGCGGGAGAGAATGCGCGCTGAGTTCCGGGCCGAGATCGCGAGGCGGGAGCATGCCCCGAGGGTGAAGGAGGAGGACATCGCCCTCAAGGTGCAGGAAATCCAGGCGCTGAGGAAAAAGCAGGAGGAGGAACGAGAGCGCCTGCGGGAAACGCTGTCCGAGGAATTCCGCTCGAAGCTCGCCAGTTGAGGGTACTCGAACTGAAGGGTGATACGGATGTTGCAGATCAGACGGTGGAGTGGGACCGCCGGAGGTCTCGTGAAGACCGGGGCACGGCATGGAACATAGGGGGTATCCTTGGAGAGGAAAAAGCGAGCCCTCGTCATAACGGTTGGGACGGGGACGAGAAAAGACACATACATTGTGAGACCGCTCATGAAGAGCGTTGAGGAAAGCGCACCTGACTTCCTCGTTCTCGTTGCGACGGAGAAGAGCCGGAAGTTCGCCGAGAAAATCGCCCTCGACTCGGGTTACGACGAGAAGACTTCGGTGGTGCACCTCTTGAAGGATCCGGACGACTTTCAGTCGGTCTTCTTGGAGATGAACGGCCTTTTCACATCGCTTCAGGCCAGGGGGTTCAGCGGTGCCGATGTGCAGGTGGATTTTACGAGCGGAACGAAAGCCATGAGTGGGGGCGCTGTCATGTCGGCGACGCACAATCAATGCCGGAGCATCAAGTACATCACCGGCACGAGAAGGGACGGCGTGGTGGTGGATGGAACGGAGAAGTTCATTTCCATACGTCCCGACCAGGTTTTCTGGCTTCGAGACCTGAGGCTTGCAGAGGAATTGATTTGCCATCTCCGTTTTGGTCCTGCGGAGGACGTCTTGAAAAAGATTCCCGATGAGGCCCTCCCGGCCGATGAGAGGCAGGTATTCGGGAACCTCAGGACGATCGCCCAGGCGTACCATGCCTGGGATCTGTTCGACCATGGCAATGCCTGGAAGAAGCTTCGCAGCCTCCCAAGCAACCTCGGCAGACTCGAATACCTGCGCCCCCGGGAGGGCGGACTCGAGATCCTGGAGAGGCTGTCCGGCGGGAAGAGCGAAGAGCACCTGGGCGAAGCGCAACTCCTTGATCTTTACAACAACGCCGTGCGCAGGAGGTTGGAGGAGAGATACGATGACGCGGTTGCCCGCCTCTATCGTGCCGTGGAGTTATATGCACAGTGCATCCTCATGAAGAAGTTCGAAATCGACACCGGCGATGTCGACCTTTCCCGCGTCCCGGCGGCCCTGCGCGATCGGTTCGCGTTATATCGGGACAGGAGGGATGACCGGATCCGGATAGGGCAGCACAAAGGCTATGAACTGTTGCACGCGCTCGGAAACCGCGCAGGGATTCGTTTCCTCGAGGACGTCTCCCTGCAGGGCCGGCTGCGGGAAAGAAATCAGTCCATTCTGGCTCACGGCACAAAGCCGATGAGCAGGAATGTGTTCGACCAGATGAGGCAGTCCGTCCTCGAGCTGTTTAGGATCGAGTTTCAGGATTTTGCGGCAAAGGCCCGGGACACCCAGTTCCCCTGGCTGAGCCGGCGTTCTTTGACAACTGAATAAGGCAACGTTGCAGGCATTGCGGTTCTGATGGGAACGGCCCTATGGTGATGCTGTAAGGACTCGTGCCCGACCCGATGGGTCGCCGGGTCCGGCAGGGCAAATGAACCTTTTTCGGGAGGCGTGATATGGTCGTCTACATCAGGACCCAGGGGGCGAAAATCGTCAGGGAGGGAAGGCATCTCCTCGTCAGGAAAGGGGGTGATATCCACCACACCCTTTTCACCTACAAGCTGCGCCAGCTTGTGCTATTCGGCAATGTGGAAATCACCCACAGCGCCTTCGTTCACCTCATGCGGTACAACGTCGATACGGTCTTCATGAGCCGCACGGGCCGGTATTTGGGCCGCATTGCCCCGCCGGAGTCGAAAAACGTCTATCTGCACAAGAGGCAGTACGCGCTCCTTGATGACGAAGCATTCGGCCTCAGGTTGGCCCGTTGCATTGTCGCAGGCAAGCTTTCCAACATGGCGACGTTCTTGTTGCGCATCCGGCGGAGCCGGGGCGACGCCCTCGCCGGGCAGAAGGCCTCGGAGATCCAGCGCCTCATGCCCCTCCTTGAGTCCTCGGATCAGATCAACAGCATCCGCGGCTACGAGGGTCGCGGGAGCGCCCTCTATTTCGAGGCGCTGCCCCGGGGGTTTATCGGGAACCTGGGCTTCTCCCGCCGGGTCAGACGGCCTCCGACGGACCCCGTGAATTCGGTTCTTTCTCTTCTTTACACTTTCCTGATGAACCGGGTTTACGCGGCCGTCAGGGTCGCGGCCCTGGATCCTTACCCGGGCTACCTTCACGCCATTGACTACGGGCGTTTCTCACTCGTCCTGGACCTGATGGAAGAGTTCCGGGTAATCATCGCCGATTCGCTGGCTCTCTCCCTGTTCAATCTCCGCATCCTCAAGAAAGAAGATTTCTTTACGCAAAAGCCCGGTGATGAAAGACCCGAAGAGTCTAATGCGGCGCCGCAGCCCGATGTGTCGAAGGACCCCATGGGGCTGATATCAGGCTCAGAAATGG
>Ga0255342_1005892_pt1 | contig 11468 bp, 9 predicted proteins | sample wastewater_treat_3_FD_192416 | JGI IMG/M metagenome (GOLD analysis project Ga0255342, IMG submission 192416) | Wastewater microbial communities from Lulu Island WWTP, Vancouver, Canada - plant14 | ecosystem: Engineered > WWTP > Wastewater > Unclassified | place: Canada: Vancouver, British...
TAAAAAAGTTAAAACAAATTATTTTTCTGAAAAAGAAGTAATAAATTTAGTTAGAAATTACAAAGTTACTAAATCAAATACCGTATTCAAGCAAATGTTTATGCCAATAGATCAGATGATTGAAGGCATGATGAATAAAGAATTTTATTATAATGAAGCAGTGAAGCTTAATAGGTCTGATATTAAGTCAGAATGTTTTTTTGAAATACTTAAGTCATTAGAAAAGTATGATCCTGATAAAGGTAGAGTATTTGCATATTTTAATAGAATAGTTAAGAATACAATACTTAGGCATGCTATTAAGATTCAAAAAAGATCTAATAAAGAAATGTCATATACTAACTTTTCTAAAAATAGAGAAGAAGAATTATCTGATGATATGGTATTAAATTTAGGAGAATGTACATATCATAATGAAGAAACATTCTCAGAGCAAGAAACTATTCAATCATTAGGACCAAAAAAATCATTATCATCTCAAGAATCATATTTTATTATTTATAATTATATTAAAATTCTTCAAGAAAATTTATCAGTATATATTGATGATCAAGAATTAAAATTCAAATTATTAGAAGATGTAAAGAAGGATCCTAATGTAACTTTTGATTTTGCCAAGTATTCACAATCTAATCTTCTTAATGATAATTTAGTATTTACAAGAATTTTATCTGCTATAAACATTACCCTTTCTGAATTATTAATTTTCTTACAAAAGAAATTTTCAAAGAGTATTACTTCAGAACCTCTTTCATTTAATGCAAAGATACAACAAAGAACTATAAATACAATTAAAAATTATGTTAATAATTCTATTTCTCATAGTAAGTTAACTAGTTCTTATTCTATTGAAGATGTGATACAATTGATTATATATATCATTGATAGAAATTTAAAGTATGATATCCAGTTATAAGAATTAAATCCTTTCTTTAACAAAATGATAACTTTAATAAAGTTAATTTCTGTAACATAAAAACTTAATTATATCAAATTGCAAAGGAGGTGAGAAAAATATGAAAACTATTGATAGCATTGGAAGCTACTCCTTCTACTCAACAGACATCAACACTAACAAATATGATGCTTTCTATCAGAAAGCTCTTCAAATTCGTGACTACAAAAACAGCTTATCTCAACACATCATCTCCAACCTACTAGAATACCTTGAAAAATCGAAATTTGATATAGTTAAAGAGTTTGGAAACACAACAACTAAACTAACTGCTCCCTTCAACTTAATGACTGGTCAAGAAATGCAGAAAGCTGTCGGAGATGTCTATGATTGCTACCAAAATAAATTTGCTGTTATTCAATCTAAACTGCAATTCAAAGTACAGAAATCTCTTGATGTCACTTATTACAAAAGAAACACTAAGAAGAATAAGGTTGGTGATGTCAAAACAATCGAAATAACTAAAAAATCAACTAATTTAACTAAAGCGATGTCTTACCTTTCTAAATTTGGATTTTCAGGTTGCACAGAATACATTAGAAAGAAACTTGAAAACGGTGAATTTGAAGCTAAAAAGATAAATCATTACCTGTCAGTTCTTAATGCTTTAGAAAAATTTGGTGAAGAACGACTTCTTAAACTTGCTTTAACTAAAAGAGAAAATGTATTCAAAAGATATTCTTCAGCGATTGAATTCAAATCTCTTAGCTATCGTTCTTGTAGCAGATCAAAAGAATCATTTTTTAGAATTGATAAAAATAATTTCAAAGATGCATATTTTGTTATTAATCAATTGTTTGGAAATGCTTATTACAATACAATCAGCGAAGAAAAAGAAATGTCTGTTCCAGTAAAAACGCATTCTAAACATCACGGTAAAATTTCTGACTATAAATCTAAAGAATACACTGTTTGTATCGAAGACAAAAGAATTCGATTCATTACTACCAAAAAAGTTGAACGTAGCTACGCTGATGACAAAGAGTCATTTCTTGGTGTAGATGTTAATTTGAAACATAATCTTTTCTCTTGTTCAAATAAGAAAACTATCGATTTTAATAGGAAATTGTTTAATAAGTACTGCCATTTCATTAGAGTTCTAGATGCTAAAAAGAACAAAGATGTTTCTTTGACTGTAGGTGAAGAACATTTATTTAAAGTTTGGCAGTTAAGAATTCAAACGATGCTTAAAGCTAAATGTTCTGAATTAGTAGACTTAGCAATCTCTCAAGGTAAAGATCATATTGTTATGGAAGATCTTAAACTATTTGGCAGAAGTTATGGTAAAAGTGATGAATTTCAAGGTATCAAATTCAGTAGATTCGCTAGACTTCTTAATCTTAGCAATCTTAAGAACATTGTAGCTTCTATCTGTTCTAAAAAAGGAGTCCAATTAACTATCATACCAAGCCATTACACAAGTCAGCTTTGCAATGCATGTGGTCACATATCCCGTGAAAACAGGAAGTCACAGGAGAAATTTGTCTGTGAAGTTTGTGGAGACCATAGAAATGCTGACTTCAACGCTTCGATCAACATAGCACTTATCGGGGAACATGAGGTTCATGATCCTAAGTTGATTAAGCGAAATGATTCGATTGGTTGGTTCTCTCCGGTGTTTAAGTCAAAATACCAGATAGCCGACCGATTGGAAAACATAGTACTCAAAGAGGCTTTTCAGCGAAGCAGGTTACAACTTGTTCCTGCTTAGAGTAACTATGACTTAAAATCTTCTTCTAGTTAAAGGAGGTTAACTAACTATCTATGCTTAAATTTTCTTTTGAAAAAAGAAATAAGAAGATCTTAAATATTAAATTGATTAATAGTGTTATTGATGTTTATAATTCAAAGCTTTATAAATATTGTAGAGATAATAGAGGAAGAATACCAAAAATAAAAGAAGATTTTTCTTCTATACCACAAAATAAATTTATGAATTTAGATGAATACTTAAATAGTGTTCCTATATGGAATCAAATATCTTTGTTTATGAAAGAATATAATAAAGATGTTAGAATTGAAGAATTCATTGATGTAATGATGAAGAATTGGAGAGATATAGCAGCACATCTTAATTCTAATTTCAAAAGACCTTTAGCTAGAATTATTTTTTCAGAAAAATTAATATATTTATATGATAAATATATTGAAAAGAATGAAGATATTGAAATAATGAATAAACATTTAGCAGCTAAAAAAACAAATGATTTTTATAGATTATCACCGTCATTACAAAGTAATGTGAATAGTTTATTTAAGTTAAAAAAATTAAATACTGATATGTCTTATAAAGATATAGTTTCTATTTTTAGTGGAGAGTTTGAATCTAAATTTGTTGATGTAATATCCGCTATGAAAGAAGAAGAAATAGTACTAGAAAATTTAGTTGAAATTTTTAGTTAATTGGAGGAAGAAGGATGTGGTGGTATTTTGCCTGAAACGTTTGGATGGCAACCTGATACATTTTCATTTTCACCTGAATTTCAAAAACAAATAATTACAGCAATGATTCAAGAACCAAAAATATTTGAAAGGTTAGGATTATTAACTGATTCGGCTTTTTTTGAAATAAGAGATTTAAGTATTATCTTTAAGTCTTTACAGGAATTTTTTAATGAATACAGAGGAATGCCAACTAAAGAAGCATTAGGTGAATTCGTTAAAAGAGGTTATGAAAATGAAAGTATTGTAGAAACAATTGAAGAGCTTTATGAAAAGAAACATATTGAAACTTCTACTTTACAATATATTGAAGAAAATGTAAGAAATTTCATATCTTGTCAAGCAATTAAAAAGGCAGTATATGAATCTTTAGAAGATTTAGGAGATATTGGAAAGCATCAAAATGTCAAAGAAAGAATTGAAAAAGCCTTAACAGTTGGAGCTTCTTTAGATGATTTAGGCATGGATGTTTATAATGATGATGAAATTCTTGATAGATGGATAAGAAGAACTGAAAATTCAGAGGTAAAAAGAATTGATTCTGGCTGGTCTTGGTTTAATAATACTTTTGGTGGATTTGGAGTAGGAGAACTTTTTACATTTATGGGACCCGCTCATTGTGGAAAATCAATGTACCTTGTTAATGTAGGAGCAAATTGTTTACTTCAAAAACTTAATGTTCTACATATTTCATTGGAAATGTCAGAAGAAATAACAGCTCAAAGATATGATATGAGATTACTTGGTTTAACAAAAGATGAATTAAAAACTAATAAAGCAAATAAAAAAATAAAAGAACTTTTAGAACAAAGAATTGGTCGTTTAATGATTAAAAGATATCCATCAGGTACAGCAACAGCAACAGATATATCTACTTTTATTAGGAGATTAGAAACAACCAAAGGATTCAAACCTGATATTCTTATTATTGATTATGCAGATATTATGAGATCTGTACAAAAATACAATGATAGAAGATTTGAATTAGATTCTATATATCAACAAGTTAGAAATTTAGGTATTGAATTCAAAATACCAGTAATTACTGCTACTCAATTAAATAGATCAGCTCTTTCTAAATTAGAATCTGGTGGTATATTAACAGAAGAATATATAGCAGAATCTTATGGAATAGCTAGAATAGTTGATTGCGGAGTAACTATTAATGCTACACCAGATGATAATGCTAATAACACAAGTGTTCTTTATGTATTCAAAAATAGAGATGGTACCACAGGTTCACAAAATAGAATGTTTGTTGACTTTAGTAAATCATTAGTCAGAGAATGGTCTGCGGCTCCTCCTATTGAAATTCTTAAAAAATCAAAAAGTTAAGATGTACAAGGCACCAAATTTGTGATATAATAGTTTTAAGATTACTGAGAGGAGAAGATTTCATGTCAACAAACATTGAAAAGTATGCTGCTAAAGCTAAACAGAGGAAAGCAAAAAGAATAAAAAAAGGTGTTAAAGAAGCCGAAGCTCTTAAAAGAACTTTTGTTAAGCCTGAAGAAAAAGAAGAAAATACAAGAGTAGTTGAAGTTGAAACAGATGGTACTCATATTCCTAGAAAAAGAGCTCCTCGTGGAAGTAAACCAATTAAAAAAACCTTTATTGATCTCGGTTCAATGATTGTTACAGATAAAGTAGTTTATCGTATTCTAAATAAAGATGGTACTTATGTTGATGATCTAAAAGAATATGATTATGATATCACTTTCATGAAACACAATAAAATTAATAGTAAGACTACCTATAAAGGTATCAAATATAAAATTACAGATCTAATTACAACAGAAAAGAATCTAGTTTTTGTAGTAGAACCATTTGTAGAAGAAGTTTAAGAAAGTGAGTGATAGGATGTTTAAGAATGGAGATTTAGTGTTTTTAGCTAATTCAGAAACTAGTCATGCTATTGAATTAGTTGTTGAAGTAAAAGAAATGAGTGAACATTTCATTGTAGCTGATAAATTCATAGCAATTCATAAAGTTCATAGTGGTAATGGAGAAATGAATTATCAGGGTCTACCTGATGGCGGATTAGTTTCTAATCGATCAATTTTAACAAATACTGCATCTGAAGTAACTTTTAATCTTCATAAGTTTGATTTATTTGGTATTGTAACTAATAGTGAAATAATGGAACAGTTTTCAAAAACTACATCTAAAATCATTCATCCAACACAAGCTAAGAAAGGTCTTATTGCGTGACAACCATATCGTTGAGTCATCTTAAACTTCAAAATGATGAATTTGTAGAATTGACATACAACTCATCAATCAAGGAAAAGAAATGGTGCGAAATTTTCCTTGATTGTGCTAAAGTAATTTCTAAAGGTAGTCATTGTGTTTCAAAAAAAGTAGCCGCTTTAATTGTTAAAAATAATAGAATTGTTTCAACTGGAATCAACGGTACAGCTGTAGGATTAAAAAATTGTGATGAGATTTTTGATGAAAAGAATTTCAATAGGACCGAACATCATAATTGGTCTAAAATTCATGAGGTACATGCTGAGGCAAATGCTATTACAACGGCCGCATCTGAAGGAATTTCTATTAAAAATGGAGTCATATATACAACTTTGTCTCCTTGTACTGATTGTTGCAAGTTAATAGCAGCAGCTAATCTTACAGCTGTTTGTTTTGAAGAGCTGTATGATTTAGATCAAGAAGGATTGAAAGCTCTTATAAGAGCTAATATAGAAGTTATTAGGGTGAAAAGGAGTTAGGAATTGAATGCCAAAAAAAGAATTAGATCTTTCATTTTTAACACAAACAACTGAAGAAATTGAATTACCATCTAGAGGTTTATTTTATGAAATGCCAGAACTTAAAAAAGGTAAACTTCATATTAGGCCATGGATTGCAACAGATGAAAAACTAATAGACCGTTTTAATAAAGGAAATTTTTATGATGTACTTAAAAGATTAGTTCAAAATGTTGTAGAAGAAAAAATAAAAGTAGATGAACTAACATCCGGTGATTTCTTTTATCTTCTAAATATGATTAGAGCTATTAGTTATGGATCAGTATATCTAATTAAAAGATCTTGTCCATCGTGTGATGTAAATATAAGTGTTCCTATTAATCTATATGATTATCCTATAGATTTTATTGAAGACGGTAAAAAAGAACCATTTGAAACAACTCTCCCAAAAAGTGGAATAATCATTAAATATAGACTTCCAAGACTTAAAGATATTATTGAAGCTACTGAAAAAACTAGTTTTGAAGCTAAAAGATTTGGCTCTGCTATCAGCCCAGATTCATATAAATTAGTTCGTTGCGTTGAAGAAATGACTCTACCAAATAAAGATAATACTATTCTTACTCAAGCCGAAGATTTTTCAACGATGCTTCATAAGATATGGCCTAATCTACATACAATAGATGTTCTAAAATTTAGATCCGAATTAGAAAAACATGATCATGGTAATAATACAAATATAGAAGTTAAATGCCCAGAATGCGAAGCAAAATTTGAACAAGCGCCACTTCTTTCTTATGAATTTTTTCGTCCGAGCAGTGGAGGATCCGAACTTAATAGTTAACGCGTTATCTGTTTATAATAATATAACAGATTCAATCGATCAAGAAATATTTGATATTTGTTATTATGCAAAACAAGGATTCTTTGATATTAGTTTAATGAACTTTTTTCAAAGAAGATTTTGGATAAAAGCTATAAATAAAAAGAATGAAGCAAATAGACCAAATAACATAATGAATCCAGCAGATCTCCTTTAGATTTTTCTAAAGGAGATTTTTTTCTACAAAAGAAAATTAAATTTAAGTAGTTTTTTTAACAAAGAGGAGTTGATTCTGAATTGTCTGATGTAATGATTTTAGAGTATTCTGCAATTGAAAAATTGTTAGATAAATATTTTACTAATACAAAAAATGATGCTAAAGATATAGCTGCTAAATATGAAAAACTTACAGGAGAAAAAATAAAACTTGAAGATATATCTAAAGAAGTAATTGAATTTATTATTGAAGCTAAAGATCAATTTAATAGTCTTTCTATTAAAACTAAAGAAGCTACTTATTCTATAGAAAACCTAACTAACGCAATTAAAAATATTGTTGCACAAAATAAAGAAGGTTCTAATAACGCTAGTTCTAGTACTTCTTCAATTTCTGTTATACAACAGGGATTTATTAAAATGAAAGACTCTGTTATTAATGGAACAAAGAGAATGTTTGATGGTGGAATAGGACTTATCAAAGGATTCTTTGGAGATATATCTAGAAGAGCTTCTAGTATGATGGATAGTATACTAGCTCCTTTCAAAAATTTATTAGGTGCTCTTATGTTACCATTTAAGATGATAGGTAATTTATTTTCAGGAATTAAAGGGTTTTTTACTGAAGGATTAAGTAGCTTATTTGGTAGTAAAAATAGTAAAGAAGATGATAATAAAATTGTTGGTTTATCTTCTAGGCCTTTAAGTGAACATTCAATAATGAAAAGAACATCAGTTGGTGTTGCTACGACCTGGCTATGGAAAAAAATGGAAAAAAGAGGCGGTGGAGGAGAAAATAGTGGTGACGGCATTTTAGATACAATGAAAGACTTAGCTTTACTTAGTGGTAAAGGTGGTATACTAGCCACTACTATGGGTTTATTAGGTAAATTAGCAGTACTTGTTCCTATTGTTGCAGGAGTAGGAGCGATGGGGTTTGATTTATTCAAAAAAGGTAAAAAATGGTGGAATGCTAAAACACCTGAAGAAAAAAGAGATGCAGGTGAAGATGTAGCTGGAAGTGCTTCTGTTTCAGCTGGAGGCATGGTTGTAGGTGGAGCAATAGGAGCTTTTTTTGGTGGACCTATTGGAATGAAAATAGGAGCTGCTTTAGGTGGAGGAATTGCTTCTTTAATTACATCCGATGAATTTAAGAAAAAAGTTGGTAAAGCATGGTATGCTTTTACTGATAAAGTTTCTGAATGGACTATAGCTGGAGCTAAAATGGTAGGTAGATTTTTAGATAAAGCTTGGGAAATGATTCCATCTTGGGATGATATTAAAGGAAAATGGGATTCTTTTAAAGAATCAGCTAAAAAAGGCTGGGATACTCTTTCAGGTTGGGCAACAACTGCTGCTGTAGCAACAGGAGAATTTATGCAAAAAGCTTGGGATATGGTTCCTTCTATGGATGATCTAAAAGGAGCTTGGAATTCTGCTGTAGATAAAAGTAAAGAACTTTGGGCTTCTTTTAAAGATATGTTACCTACTTGGGAAGGTATTAAAGAAAGTTTTAGCAATTTAGGTACATCAATAGTCGATAGTTTTTCTACATATATAGGTGAACCTATTATGGCCGGTTGGAATGCTTTGCCAACATGGAACGAATTCAAAACATCTGTTATTGATAATTTTAATACTTATATAGGTGAACCTTTAGGTAATTTAGGTGCTAGTATAGCAGGATGGCTTGGCGGAATAAAAGATAAACTATCAGGTTGGCGGGATAGTGCTACTTCTTGGTGGGATTCTTTATGGGAAGATAGTAAAACAATGGAAGAAAGATCTGCCGAATTCAAAATTCCTGATAAAGCTGATACAAGTGGCTTAACTCTTAAAGAAAGAAGAGAAATTGAAGAAGGAAAGAAACAAATGGAAGAAGCTGTAGATGCGGCAGCTCTTAAATTAGGTGAAAAAATACATGATGAAGAATTAAAAAGATTAAGACAAAAACAGGGTATACAAGAAGAAGTTAAAGGAATTCCAGGTTTAGCAGGTTCTAATCCTATAGAAGATGCTAAAGTTCATGCTGAAATTCTTGAAAAAAAGGCAGAAAAAGCAACATCTGCCGCATTAGAAGAAAGTAAACAAGCAACTTTAGAAACTTTAACTTATTCACAAATGACAGTTGATCAATTAAATGATTTAATGTCAGATATTTCAGTTTCAGAAACAGAAAAAGAAACTATATGGGCTGAATTAGAAGCAAGAAAAAAAATAGATGAAAATATTAATAAAAGTGTAACTAGTTTTTCAGAAACAATAGAAAAACTTTTAGATCCTCTTAAAAAATTTACAGATGAATTACGTAGTGCTATAACTCCAGCAGAAGGAGCAGCGGTGGTTACAGGAACAGTAGCGGCTGTAATTCAAAGATTAACAGGTAAACTTGGAGATGCTAAAGATAAAGCAACAGGAGTTGTAAAAGATGCTGTTGGAAGTGTTTCAACAGGTCCTAAAGCATTAGGAAGCGGTTCAACACCATTAGCTTTTGATAGTTCTAAAGGTGGAATCGAATTATCAGGCGGAAGATATAAAGGAACTGAAAGATTTAATTCAGTTGAAGATGCAATTATTAGAACTATTCAATTAAACGAAGGTAGTATGAATTCTGTTAATAAAAATGATAAAAATGGTAAAAATGACATTGGTGTTGGTGTTTCGTTAGGATTTGCTCAATGGAATGGTGGTAGAGCCCGGGATTTATTAAAAAGAATGCAACAGCAAGATCCTGAAGCTTTCAAAGCTGCGATGGGAGAAGATCTAGTTAAAGCTTTATCAGATGAAAAAAGATGGAAAGGTGCAGGAGATAGAAAAAATGCATATAAATTCTCAGCTGAAGAAGCTAAAGGTTTTAAAGAATTAGCTAGTAGAGAAGATATGCAAAAGCTACAGCTTGATAAAATGAAAGAAGACGTTGCTGGTTATATGAAAATAATGAAACAAAGAGGTATAACTGGAGCAGCTGAACAAATATTTTATGCTGATATGATGCATCAAGTTGGAGAAGGGGGAGTTATAAAAGGTACAGGCGGTTATACAGATTTAGCTAGTATGTATGAAATGAGTAGAGGTTTTGATGGTGGTAAACATGCTAATAGAAGAGATAATGTATTTAATACTTTAAGCAATCTAAAAATTGTAGAACCCACGGAAAAAGCTGCTACAATTGAAAGTGTCAAAACAGCCGAAACAGTCAAACCAACAGAAACAGGAGAAAATTTATTAGATAGAATAACAAGAAGATTAACTTCTGCAGCCGAAGAATCTAATAAAAAATTAACTGAGACGCTTGATACAGTTGTAACAAAAACAACTGAAGCAATGCAAAAAATAGAACCTGGTAAATCCCCAGATTCAGTTTCAGATATTAATAAGTATGATGATGTACCAGACAAAATACTTAATTTTGTTTTTGGTGTTAATCCCGGTGGAAGTTATTCTGAAAATATCTTTTCCATGGAATAGGAAAAGAAGGGTTGTTGATTAAAAAATGAGTTTTTTAGGTATTGGAGCTAAAGAAAGTTTTGTTAAAGATCATGTAGCACCTTATATTGCCCAGGCTGAAAAAGCTGGAAATGTAGCAGCTGCAAGTTCATCAGCAGCTGGAGCGGCTGCAGCTGCAGCCGCATCACCTATAAATCCTAATGCTACTAGTGTAGCTGAAGTACGAGCAGCTGCAGGATTACCAACTACAACACCTGTGGCTCCAGTTAATGGAATGCTTGATATGGGAGACCCAGCATCTTCAATTGCTTCTTCTGCACCTGTAGCGCCACCGGCTATAACACCTCCTGCTAAACCAGGTACTTCTCCTTATAACGCCGGATCTCTTATTAATCCTTCTAAAGCAGCAGATCAAAGTGCTAAATTAACAGGAGGTTCTGGAGGAGGTTCATCTGGTAATCCATTAGAATTTGATACTTTTAAACTTTTAGGTATTGAAAAGAATAAGTATTTTGAGTATGTTCCTATTATTTTTAGATCAATTAAAATTTTAGGAGAAGGTCCAGAAGAGGATATGGGTGATTTATATATTCGACTACCATTATATCCAGGTAAAATAAATGATCAAGTAAGTGTTTCATTTAAAAGAAGATTAGAAAATACAACAGCAGCTGCAGCTGCAAATATTTTAGCCGGAATATTTTCAGATATTATTCCTGATAGTATATCTAAAATTTTGCTTTATGACTATGATACTAGTAGTTTAAGAAAAGAAATAATTATTCCATATATTATTCCTGTTACAGGTGTAATGGGTAATGTTCAAGCAATTGCTGATATTAGAAGAGGTTTGAATTTATTACAAGGAATGGTATAT
>Ga0255342_1005893_pt1 | contig 11467 bp, 9 predicted proteins | sample wastewater_treat_3_FD_192416 | JGI IMG/M metagenome (GOLD analysis project Ga0255342, IMG submission 192416) | Wastewater microbial communities from Lulu Island WWTP, Vancouver, Canada - plant14 | ecosystem: Engineered > WWTP > Wastewater > Unclassified | place: Canada: Vancouver, British...
ACATGAGCGCCTGGGCGCCATCGTTGTTGATACAAAAAGCCCTGGCTATGAGGCTACTGCATGGCATGGGAAGCTCTCCCTTCGTTGTTCAACCACCGGGGAAGTAGCTTTCAATGATGTGAGGGTCCCACGGGAAAATCTTCTTGGTAAAGAGGGGAAGGGTTTTTACTACCTTATGGATTTCTTCAATCATACGCGGCTTGGAGTCGCAGCTTTTGGAGTGGGAACAGCGCAAGGTGCTCTTGATAAGGCTGTAGCCCATGTGAAAAAAAGAAAACAATTTGGCGCTACTCTGGCTGCACTCGGAGTTGTGCAGACAAAGATAGCAGAGATGGGAACCATGGTTGAGACAGCGAGAAGTTTGCTTTACCGAGCTGCCTTGAAGGCCGATAAAGGAGAGATAGATCCGGCCCTCGTGGCAATGTCAAAGTGGTATGCGTCCGAAGTTGCGGTTAAAGTTGCAGACGAAGCGATTCAACTCCACGGTGGTAGTGGAATTCTCGTAGAGTACGATGTAGAACATTACTGGCGCGACGCCAAGGTTCTTGAAATATTTGAAGGCGCGAAAGAGATCGAGAAGCTTCTTATTGGAAGAAGACTTCTTGGGCTGCATTAAGGATATATTCAATTAAACAAACTCTATGGATGGGCCGTGGCATCCCCCTTCCCCCTTTAGCAAATTACCCGGCCCATCCATCCCCCTATTTTCGATGGTGTGGTTATTTCCATATTTTCCCTCCGTACCCGAGAGGCCGTAACCAGAGTCGCAGGGTTTCTCTGCTGACCAGAAGATGCTCCTCCTCTTCCAGGGTCTTTCGCAAGATGAGAGAAATTAAAGTCCCTATATTTTTCTTTCACCAGACTGATCACGTGATCCTTCCAGGGCAAGACCCGTGATGAGGGTCGCCCTCTATTTCCGTGGATGAGACCGCACAGACCGTTCTGTGCCACCTTCTTCTTCATCCTCTGCACCTGCTTCTTTGAGAGGTTACGTGCATCAGCTGCCTCACTATTGGTCATCTTCCCTTCAATGAGTGCTTCAATCACTCCATACCGCTTTGCATCTTCCAGGGTAAATATCACTCCCTTCTATCTTTCTGATGCTTCCTGTTATCGTATGTATGGGGTGACATAATTATATTGCAGAGACAAAAACATATTTTTTTCTTGACAGCTATTTTGTTTTATGGAATAAATTAGGTATCAATAGACCGAGTGGTCGGTCTATTGATACCTAAGGGGTTATAGGGGAGACATCATGACAAAAATGCAGCCAGATTTAAAAGAAAAAATTCTGACAACCAGCACCAGGCTTTTTCTCACAAATGGATATGTTGGTACCTCCATAAGGGACTTGACTGACGCTGTGGGTATTGCCAGAGGCACTCTCTACTGGCATTTTAAAAGTAAAGATCAGATTCTTGATAAGATTTTGGATAGGTATTGTGAGAGATTTATTGATGCTGCAATTGAAACTATCAATAACTGCAAGGGAGACTTTCTTACTAAATTCTATGCATTTTATAGATTTATTACAGAATTTGCTCGTGACAACCCTGAACTCCTGATGGTCTTCGACACGCTACTGGGAGAGATTAGCAGGAATGGGAGTGACGCAGCAAATAAGATGAAGGAAATTCGGTCAAGGTTGGGAAATTCCATTGAGTCCCTTCTTGCTGTGGGGCAAAAAGAAGGGGTGGTAGAGAAAGATATTAATATCAAATTGCACGCCCACATTATACTTGCTACTTTCACAGGAATGCTTCTTCATTGGTTTATTCATGAGGAATCTGTCGATGCAGTGGCATATTCTAAAGCTTTCCGTGTTGAAATACTTAGGGGACTTTGCATTGAGAAGAAAGACCAGGCTAAGAAACTGACAAAACAACCAGAACAGCTAAAAAAGAAAAGGAAATTAATTCACAGGTAACCGCTAAAGACATGAAAAGCTCTGATGGGGTAAAAAATCCCAGATTCTGTAAAAAAAGATAGACCGAACAGTCGGTCGTTATCAAAAAAACTATGTGGCAAAAGTATTAAAATCACAAAACGCGGAGGGTGTATTATGAAAAAAGGTATTATGTATTTATTTGTGTTTTCGATGATTTTAGGTTTTGTAGTGTCGTTTTTGGATTGTCCGGCGTATGGACAAGATAAGCTAATACGACTCAAATATGCCTGTTTCTTTCCGCCAACTCACAAAGGGAACATACTGACCGAACAGTGGTGCAGGGAGGTAGAGAAAAGGACAAAGGGCAGGGTCAAAGTTACGTTCCTTGGTGGCGCCACCCTGGTGCCCGGCCCGCAGGGTTATGAAGCAGCCGTCAGGGGTATTGCGGACATTTCAAATGGGGCCCCGTCATGGACTGCCGGAAGATTCCCGCTGTCAGAGGTACTGGAGCTTCCCCTGGGATACAAAGATGCAGCCCAGGCTTCAAGGTTAACAAACGCATTCTTTAAGAAGTTCAAACCGAAAGAGTATGATGACGTAAAAATGTTGTATATGTGGAATTCCGGCCCCGGGGTTTTCATGACTACCAAGCCAATAACCTCTATAGAAGGACTGAAAGGGCTAAAGCTCAGGGCGGCTGGAAACCAGGCAAAAATAGCCTCTGCCATGGGAGTAACCCCTGTTTCCGTCCCCATCGGGGATATCTATGAGGGTTTACAGCGGAATGTCATCGAGGGCGTGCTTTTCTATCCTGAATCCTTGAAAAGTTACAGGTTTGGCGACTTCATCAGAGGTCTCCAGGACAATTCCGGCATTAACTGGGCCGGAACAGGATTTCACGTCATGAACAAGGCGAAATGGAATTCTCTGCCTCCTGACATCCAGAAAATCTTCGAGGAAGTCACTGAGGAATGGGCAGAGAAACATGCAAAAATATGGGCAGAAACTGACAAGGAAGGAAGAGAGTTTGGAATCTCCAAAGGCATGAAGGTGTTCAAGATCTCGCCCGAGGAAGCAAACAAATCCAAGGAAATGGTAAAACCGCTCTTTGATGAGTATGTGAAGAGCATGAAAGAAAAAGGCCTGCCCGGTGAAGAGGCTTTGAAGTTCTGCCGTGATTGGCTCAAAGCAAATCCATAACCAGGATTCTTCTGACGATGCCGCTTGTCGGTTGTGAGACGATGAGACATGTCCGGTCGGGGTTGAATTCCCCGGCCGGGCTATAAGAAAATTGAGGGTGAGGTTATGGTTCGATTTGTGAGATTGTTGACTAACTGTATGATGATCATTGCTGGGGTTATCCTGCTCTTTATGGCTGGCCTGACTCTGCTTGATGTTGTAATGCGCTACTTCGGCAAACCTATTGTGGGCACGTACGAGCTGGTTTCTTTTCTGGGACTCGCTGCTGTGGCTTTTTCACTGCCCAGGGCTTCACTGATGGGCGCCCACGTCTACGTGGACCTTTTGGTTGATAAACTGACGGAAGGATGGCGTAGAGTATTTCAAATTTTCACAAGGCTTCTGGTATTTGTCTTATTTCTCATTGCTTCCTGGTATTTCTTTCACATAGGGATGGACCTTATAGCAACCAAGACTGTCACTATGTCTCTGAAGGTTCCTTTCTATCCCATTGTGTTTGCCCTTGCAGCAGGTTGTCTTGCTCAGTGTCTGGTTTCCATCTGTGAGATAGTGAGCGCAATGAGGAGAACGCCATGAATGAAATAACAGTGGGTATTGCTGCCTGCATTTTTCTTCTCGTTTTCTTTCTTACCGGTATCGAACTTGCTTTCGGAATTGCCATAACAGGTGTCGTAGGGTATGCACTGCTCTCAGGGTTCGATTCTGCCTTTAATCTTTTAGCTCATGATTTCATAGATACCTTCTCTGCTTATAGTCTTACCGTTATTCCTCTTTTTATGCTCATGGGACAAATAGTATTCAATGCAGGGATAGCGCAGAGTCTCTACGATGCGGTGTATAAGCTTGTCGGTCGTATCCCTGGCGGTCTTGCAATGGCAACGGTAGTGGCGGCCACGCTGTTCAAAGCGATGTGCGGATCTACTGTAGCCACATCTGCCACCTTTTCAAGCGTCGCCATTCCGCAGATGACGAGGTACAACTACAGCAAGAGACTCTCTACGGGGGTCGTGGCGAGCGTTGGAACTATCGGAATTCTTATACCGCCAAGTGTTGTTATGATCATATTCGGTATCATGACGGAACAGTCCATAGGGAGACTTTTCCTTGCGGGAATCATCCCGGGGCTGTTAATTTCCTTGTTTTTTGTAGGGATCATTTATATATGGTGTAAGATCGATCCCTCCCTTGGACCTAAGAGTGCGGATATTTTTCCCTTACGGGAAAAAATACGAGCGCTCCCTGACTTTTTCGCCGTGGTTGTTATTTTTACGATTGTCATAGGCGGTCTTATGTCCGGGATGTTCACGCCCACTGAATCAGGCACTATTGGAACTATAGCAGTATTGATTCTGGCTTTGGTCAAGAGGGGGCTTAGTTATAAGAGTTTTGTCAAGTCAGTCGATGAGTCGCTGAGGGGCTCCATCATGGTCCTCTTTCTCATATGCTGCTCCACCGTTCTCGGGCATTTTCTGGCCATAACCGAAATTCCTCAGATCGCAGGCGGCTGGCTTGCCGGTCTTCCCCTCCCCAAAGTAGTAATTATGATCATTATCTTCTTGTTTTATCTCCTGGGGGGTTCATTTATTGACGACATGGCTTTCATGGTCCTTGCTACGCCAATCCTCTTTCCGGCGGTCCAGAATCTCGGATATGATCCCATATGGTTTGGAATTATGGTGGGGGTAACTATAATGGTCGGGAGCATTTTACCGCCCGTTGCCATGTGTGTCTTTGTAGTCAAGAATATTACGGGGGAATCATTCGGCACAATCTACAAAGGCGTCGTGCCATTCCTTGCGAGCTTTGTTGTCACCGCAATACTTCTCTTCATCTTTCCGGGGCTTGCAACATGGCTTCCCTATGCATTAATGGGCAAGTGAGGATGATCCCGATATGCAAAGTCGAAAGTGACAACGGCGAAACAGGCTGATGACATATTTTAAGGAGGATGTTTGAGATGGAAAAAAGATGGTACAAAGTTTGGCCCATGTGGGTTCCAAAACAGATTGAAGTAGAAAAGCCTGTAAGTGAATACTTGAGGGAATGGGCAGACCGTACCCCTGAAGCTACTGCGATAAACTTTTATGGGCGGCTTTTCACCTATCGGGATCTGAATGGGCTGATAGACCGGCTAGCCAATGGGCTCATTGGGCTTGGGTTGAAGAAAGGCGACAGGGTCGCGATTCACATGGATAACTGTCCTCAGTTCGTGATTGCTTATTTTGGGGCTCAGCGCGCCGGAGGAATTGCCGTTCCACTCAACCCCATGTTCAAGCATACGGAACTTGAGTACGAGATCAATGATGCGGGCGCCACTATCTTAATCGGAGTTGATTATCTCTATGGTGAGGTCGAAAAGATACGAACGAAAACGACGCTACAGCATGTGATCATATGTTCGTTAAAGGACTACCTCCCCGATACTCCTACCCTTCCCGTATCTCCTGATATGCAGCAGCCCAAGCGCGTCCTTGTCCAAAACATAGATTTTATCACGCTCCTTGAAACATCGGCAGCAACCCCTGTCTGCAAGGTCGATGACTTGCAAAAAGATCTTGCACTATTCCAATACACAGGGGGTACGACCGGCACTCCCAAGGGCGCTATTATCAGCCACCATGCGCTGGCTTCTGCCAGTGTCTCTGCCATGCACTGGTACCGCCATCGCGAGGATGATATTCATCTCGGAGTGACCCCGTTTTTCCATATCATGGGCCAGATACAGGCGATGTGCTCTCATTTGGTGTCAGGTGGGCAGACTCTCATCTTGACACGATATATCCCTGACACGGTCGCCCGCGCTATTACCCAGTACAGGCCGACCGCCTGGGTGGCAGCAACGACTATGGTCATTGCCCTCCTTAACCTGCCCAACATCAAAGACTACGATTTCAGTTCCTTCCGGATTCTCTGGACCGGCGGTTCTTCAATATCAGTCGCGCTGCAGAGGCAGATGAAGGAGCTGTGCCCAAATGCGATAGTCGGCGAAGGCTATGGGCTTTCTGAAACCCTTGCCCAGGGAGGCGCTATCACGCCCTTGCACGGATACAAGCTGGGCTTTCTGGGTATTCCCCAGACCAGCGACATAAAGATTATGGACAAGGAAACTGGAACCCTGGAACTGCCGGCGAATGAAGAGGGTGAGATAATTATGAAAGGCCCTGCTATTGCTCTTGGTTATTGGAATAAACCGGAAGAAACGGCAGAGGTATTCCGCGACGGGTGGCTCTACACCGGCGATCTTGGTATTATGGATGAGGAGGGATACATAAAACTTCTCGGCCGCAGCAGGGAACTGATAAAATGTTCCGGCTATAGTGTGTTTCCTGCCGACGTCGAGGACCTTCTATACCGTCATCCGGCGATCAAAGAGGTGGTGGTGATCGGCATTAACGATCCCTATCGTGGCGAATCACCGAAGGCATATATTATTCTGAAACAGGAGTACGTGGGAAAGGTGAAGGCAGAAGAGATAATCGCCTGGTCCAAGGATAATATGGCAGCCTACAAACGGCCGCATTTTATAGAATTCAGAGATGAATTGCCGAAAAGCGCAGCGGGTAAGGTATTGAGGCGTATTCTTGTGGATGAAGAAAATGCGAAGTTAAACACTAAGAAGTAGTGCTAAAAACTTATGTTAATGATCATGTAGCTCTGGAGTCTGTTAAGAGGCGCCGGACATATTAGGAGGAACCAATGGATTTTCAACTGTCAGAAACCCAATTAGACATAAAGAAAGCTGCAAGAGAGTTCGCTGAAGGCGAGTTCCCAAAGATGGCACAGGAGTGTGACCGGGAGGAGAAAACAGACATGAGCCTTCTGCAAAAGGCACGTGATCTTGGATTTATCGGCGTATTTGTAGATGAGAAATACGGCGGGATGGGCATGGGATTTCTGGAATCGTGTCTTGTGATGGAGGAATTCTGGCGTGTTGACCCCGGACAGGCGAATGCCATCACGTGTATGTCTTTCGGAAGCGAGATGATACTCCTCTTCGGTACAGACTCGCAGAAAGAACGCTACCTCACAGCGGTCTGCAAGGGAGGGAAGATTGGGGCTGTTGCAGCGACCGAGCCCGATGCAGGAAGCGATGTGCTCAACGTATCAACAAAAGCTGTTAAGCAGGATGGCGGATACCTGATTAATGGGAACAAGATGTTCATATCAAATGGGGATTATGCAGATTTTTTTGTCACCCTCTGTCTCACGAATCCCGATGCACCCACAAAAACGGGTCGGCACAGCGTGATCGTCATTGACGGCGACAGGCCCGGTATAGAGAGAAATAAGATACACGGCAAGCTTGGTATCAGGGCCCACGATACTTCAGAGATTACATTTAGCAACGTCTGGGTACCGGAAGAGAACCTGATCGGCGAAGAGGGGAAAGGGTTTGAATGTTTCATGGCCTTCTTCAATAGATCTCGAACCTATATTGCAGCCCAGGGGGTGGGTATTGCCCAGGGTGCCCTGGAAATGGCTTTGAAACATACCAGAAAACGGAAGGTATTTGGAAAAACCCTCTCCGCAAGTGAGCTTGTGCAGGTGAAACTGGCCGAGATGGCAACACTGACAGAGGCTGCCCGCAACCTTACCTACAAAGCAGCCTGGAAGGTAGACAACGGACAGATCGAACCGGCCCTTATCTCAATGGCCAAGTGGTATGCAGCGGAGGTAGGGGTAAAGGTGGTGGATGATGCCTTACAGCTTCACGGCGGTTATGGCTATATCGATGAATATGACATCAGCCGCTTTTACCGTGACGCCAAGATCGTAGAGATCTACGAAGGAGTCAAAGAAGTGGAAAAACTTGTAATTGGTCGTCATCTTGTGAAAGGACAGGTGACATTCTGAAGAAGATGTTATTCCATACAAGTAACCGACTTTAGTATGGGCAGCAAGAATATGGAGTGGTAAATAAGTGCGAACTTGATTTTTCAATAATAGAGGAGAGACCATCATGAAAGAGGTAGTTATTGTAAGCGGAGCGCGAACGCCTGTAGGCGATTTCCTCGGCTCCCTTAAGGGCCTTAACTGCGTTGAGCTTGGTGTTATAGCGCTCAAAGCAGCCATGGAACAGGCAAAAGTAGATCCAAAGTTCATCGAAGAGGTAGTCTGCGGCAACCCAGATATGGCAGGGGCCAGGCCAAACCCTGGCCGGCAGGTGGCCATCAATGCAGGCTGCTCCTGGGAAACTGTCGCCTGTACAATAAACCAGCAGTGCGTATCATCATTGAGGGCTGCCGAGGTCATGTACCAGGAACTCCTTCTTGGCAAGGTAGATGTGGGAGCTGCCGTTGGTTGTGAAAGCATGTCGAACGTTCCATATTTCCTCCACGGTGCCCGCGATGGCTTTAAGATGGGCAATCAGCGAATGGTGGATGGTCTTTTTAGCGACGGTTTCATTGACGCCTTCTATGATATCCATATGGGAGAGACTGCAGAGAACATTGTAAAAATGTACAATATCTCCCGTGAGGAACAGGATGAGTTTGCCCTGATGAGCCATCAGAGAGCCTGTGCGTCAATTAACAACAAGACTCAGGCAAGCGAGCTTATTCCTGTCGAGATTAAGGTAAAGAAAGGGACAAAGATTTTTGACACTGATGAGCACCCAAGACAGGGTCTCACTATGGAGGATCTGGCGAAGCTAAAACCGGTCTTTGTAAAGGACGGGACCGTCACTGCCGGCAACTCTTCCAGTCTGAATGACGGCGCTGCGGCCCTCATCATGATGTCCCTTGACAAAGCCAAAGAACTGGGCATGAAACCCCTTGCCCGTGTGGTCTCCTCTGCTAATGCTGCTGTTGATGCAAAGATCATGGGTATGGGTGTTGTTCCTGCAGTCAGACGTGCCCTCCACTTCGCAAACCTGAAGGTGGAAGATATCGATTACTGGGAGATCAATGAGGCTTTTGCCGCACAGATAATCGGGTGCAATCGCGAGCTGAAAATCTCCCTGGACAAGATGAACATTAATGGCGGTGGCATCTCTCTGGGCCACCCTGTGGGTATGACCGGAGCCAGGCTTCTCGTCTCCCTGGTTCATGAGATGCAACGCTGCGGCGCACAATACGGAGGCGCCTCGCTGTGCGGAGGCGGTGGTCCTTCTACTGCGATGATTATTGAACGATATATTGATTGAGGAGATTCTATGGCAGATACAATGGTACTGTACAAGAAGGAAGCCCCAATTGGTCTGATCACCATCAACCGTCCTGAGGTCAAGAACGCTTTGAATCTGAGCGTATTCCGAGCCCTGAACGATGTGCTCGACACCATTGCGAAGGATGATGATGTGAGAGCCATAATAATTACCGGAGCAGGCTCTGCGTTTGTGGCTGGAGCAGATATCAACGATCTCCTCTCTTTTGATTCCATTGAAGGCTGGTCGGCCTCCCGTTTTCAGCAATCTGTTTTTAATAAGATTGAAAAACTCGGCAGGCCTTCTATAGCAGCAATCAACGGCGCTGCATTGGGTGGAGGGCTGGAACTTGCCTTGTCGTGCACCTTCAGAATTGTTTCAGCAAAAGCGCGGATGGGTTTTCCGGAACTTGGTCTCGGAATTATCCCGGCATTTGGTGGAACAGAACGCCTGGTTCGGACTGTTGGCCATGCAAAGGCTGCTGAGTTAATCCTCTTTCGTTCCGTGCTCGACGGAAATGAGGCTTACAGGATTGGACTTGTGAACCAGGTGGTTGAGCAGGACCAGGTTGAAGGACGGGCCAGAGAATGGGCGCAAAACCTCTCTGCTCTGAGTCCCGTTGCAGTGCGTCTGGAGTTGGAACTGTTGAATGAAATCAGCCGTGAACTGGATACAGGCTTGGCCCTGGAATCTGCCTTTGGAGCGCTGACCGTCTCATCGAAGGAGGCAAAGGCCTTATTAAAGAAGTTTGTATCTAAAAAGTGAAAGAAAAATAGCCAACGAATATCTCCAAATTTTTTTATTAAGCAGTAATTGAGTATAGTGGTGTATTAGGGGTTGCTGATATGCGGCGTTATTCGGAACTCAAGGGTGGAGCCATCATATTCCTTTTTTTGTTGTGGTCACTCTGGTTTTTTAATTTCACAACAAGGATAATATTTTCACCTATTCTACCAATCATAGAAGACGAATTTATAGTCACACATGCTCGGGCAAGCAGTATCTTTACGTTCCAATCAGTAGGTTACGCCGCAACTATGATCCTCTCAGGATTCTATGCAGGGAGGATTGGATTTAAGAGGTCCATCGTATTCTCGTTTGCTGTTTTGGGGTGTGCCTGCTTGAGTATTCCTTGTATAAAATCATTTTCGGCTTTTTATATTATTGTATTTGTTGTCGGTTTTTCTTCAGGCATTTTTCTACCCGCTGTTATGCCTCTCATAAGAGAACATTTTTCGGGAGAAATCTTGGGCAGGACAATATCGATGTATGACTCTGCCGGGGCTATCAGCATATTCAGTGTTCCCTTCATTGCCCTCTTGCTTCTCAAGTATTTTCAGTGGAGGGGTATTTTTAGCATACTTGGAGGTGTTCTTCTTATCATTGCCATGCTCTTTTTTCTTAAAGGTGAAGAACTGAAGGTCAATCATCCTCACGCGACAGTTTTCAGATGCCTTGTCACGAAAAAATCTCTCTGGGTAATGGTGTCGCTAATGTCTGCTATGATGGGAGCCAATTTAGGAATCTATTATATTCTTCCGCTCTATCTCACAAAAGAATTGTTTCTCAGTATCGGATATGCTAACACTCTATTGGGAATATCGCGGCTGGGCGGGGTTGGAATAGCGATCCTTTGTGGATTTCTTGTCGATCGATTCAGTCTCAGAATAATCACGTTTGTAATGATAATTGTCTCCGGTGTCCTCACGATTATTCTGGGTATGTCACCTACCACTCTCACAGGAATTACACTTTTCTTACAGGCTCTATTTATATCCGGCATCCCGCCTTTGCTATGGGTATGCATGGCAAGACTCTTTGATAGAGAAACGTTGAGCATGGCTGTCGGATTTATAATGCCCTTGAGTATTATGTTTGGAACGGGATTAATCCCCTATCTTCTCGGTCTTTCCGGCGATCTGCTCAGTTTCAGATTCGGCATCATAATGCTCGGTGTATTGCTTACAGTTGTAAGCTGGCTTACCCTCTCTTTGAGGGAGCTTGAACCTTCTTCATAATCCGACTAAATTATTTAATGTTTAAAGCCATATCTTGGCTTAATGCTATTTTTTAGGGCCGAAAATTGCCCTTAAACGCATAACTGGTAACGAGTTGCGATCATCAAAATAAAAGAGGCTGAGAAATGGGTAAAAAAACTGCCCCTATTGTGGATCAAACCATACACAAAAGAAAGGTTCATACAAAGCAAAGCAGCGCTATAGATGTATGGC
>Ga0255342_1005898_pt1 | contig 11462 bp, 4 predicted proteins | sample wastewater_treat_3_FD_192416 | JGI IMG/M metagenome (GOLD analysis project Ga0255342, IMG submission 192416) | Wastewater microbial communities from Lulu Island WWTP, Vancouver, Canada - plant14 | ecosystem: Engineered > WWTP > Wastewater > Unclassified | place: Canada: Vancouver, British...
GAAGAAACCAATTCTCCCTTCCGCATTATCATAAATAGAAATGGGTTTAAAAAGCTTAGGCAAAGAGCGTGTTTCTTCTGCATCGGCAATACTGTAATGAGCTCTAATTTCAAAGAATTGTCCCGGCTGGCATTTTTCCCCCAATGCCTCATCCCAAATCCATAAAATAAAATAATCCCCACAGAGTTCTTCGCGGGAATATATTGTCCGTTCCAGAAACTGGAGTTTGGGTTTATCCATTTTCACTATCCAGATAAGTTATTTTACCATCACAGATAGTGCACATAATCCTTCCAGGAAACCATTGATTGAGCCAGGGTGTATTTTTACTTTTGGAAAGGATATTTTCTGCTGAAAAAAGAGTTTCCTTTTCCAGGTCTATAATCGTTAAATCAGCTGTTTTTCCTTCTGCTAAAATTCCCCCGGGTAAATTCAAGATCTTGGCTGGAGCGATAGTTAATGCCTCAATTAAACGATTTAGGTCTATCTGTCCCGTCTGCACCAGGTTTTTATAGAGCACTGGAAATGCTGTCTCCAAACCAATTATGCCAAAGGGAGCCAGATCAAATTCTCTTTCTTTTTCAAAATCCGCATGAGGAGAATGGTCTGTAGCAATACAATCAATTATTCCTTCTTTCAATGCCTGGATACAGGCAAGACGGTCTTTTTCACTACGCAGTGGGGGCTTCATTTTAGTATTGGTATTAAAAGATAAATTTGCTTCTTCATTTAGCACTAAATGGTGAGGAGTAACTTCACAGGTTACCGGTAAACCCTTATCCTTGGCATTTTTTACTAGTTCTATAGAGCGCTCTGTAGAAATATGAGCTATATGTAATTGAGCTCCGGCACTTTCTGCTAGCATAATATCCCGGGCAATAATAACTTCTTCTGCCAGACCCGGAATTCCACTAAAACCTAGTTTAGTTGCTACTTTACCTGAATGTATCTGTCCTTTTCCTGCCAGGGAATAGTCCTCGGGATGAATAATTACAGGAATACCAAAGTTACTGGCATACTTCATACAGGATAGCATTATACGCGCATTCTGCACACATTTACCATCATCAGATACAGCAACAATACCTCCTGCTTTCATCGTTGCCATTTCTGCAATTTCTTCTCCCGCTGACTGTTTAGTAATGGCTCCAATCACATAAACCTTGGCAGAACCGTGTTCTTCAGCCCGTAATTGAATGTATTCCACAGAAGCAATATTATCGGTAACGGGTTCTGTATTAGGCATTGCACAAACAGTTGTAAAACCACCATGCGCAGCGGCTAAAGTTCCTGTTACAATATCTTCTTTATAGGTCTGACCAGGGTCTCGTAAATGAGAATGCAGGTCTATAAAACCAGGGAAAACACATGCATTTTTAGCATCAATAATTTTATCTGCAGTTATAGGTATTATCCCCCCTATTTTAGCAATCTTTTTTCGTTCAATTAAAATTTCCCCTTTTATCAATTTACCTTTTTGGAAGATGTTGGCATTCTTAATTAAGGTCTTCATTGTTTCCTCCCTATACCTTTCCACCTAAGATTAAAAACATTAAAGCCATTCTCACAGCAACTCCATTGGCAACTTGTTCAACTATGATACTGTGATTACTATCAGCAATTTCAGGCAAAATTTCTACTCCTCTGTTCATAGGACCTGGATGCATAATCAAAGCATTCTTTTTGGCATATTTTAGGGTCTCTTTAGAAAGGACATAGTGCTTACTATATTCTTCCAGTGAAGGAAATAAGCCCTCAGTCATTCTTTCTAATTGCATTCTTAAGCCCATAACGACATCAGCATCTTTTAAAGCTCGTGGCAAATCAAACTCTACTCTGCAATCGTAAATACTTTCCATATTGCTTGGCATTAGTGTTTTAGGTCCACAAACAGTAACTTTAGCTCCTAATTTACCCATTCCGATTAAATTACTACGCACCACGCGACTATTCAAAATATCACCTACAATAGTAATTTTGAGGTTTTTCAGGTCCCCTAATTTTTCCCAAATTGAAAAAATATCAAGCAGTGCTTGAGTAGGATGTGAATGTCTGCCATCTCCTCCATTAATAACTGGCTTTCCAGAATATTTGTTAACGAGTTGAGGACTTCCAGGACTGCTATGCCGAATACAATAAAGGTCTATACCCATGGCATTAAGAGTATAAACAGTATCTTGCAAGCTTTCTCCTTTTTGTAAAGAAGAAATAGAGGACTGAAAACTAACAACATCAGCACTTAAACGATTGGCAGCTAATTCAAAACTCATTCTGGTGCGAGTGCTATTTTCTACAAATAAAGTACAAACGGTTTTACCTCTAAGGGTAGGGATTTTTTTGTATTCCCGTAAATTGATTTCTTTCATCCCTTTAGCTGCTTCCAGAATGAACATAATCTCTTCTCGGGAATAATCATCCAAGTCAAATAGTGAGCGTCCTGTAAATTGTGGTTTTGAGGTCATTTTTTCTCCTTTCCAGCTCGCTGGCTGTGATTAAAGGTTTTTTTTCCTTTTCTTTGGAAATGCCAATTTGGTCAAGTATTTTTTTGCTTATTTTGGGTAGTTAATGTAAAAAGTATCTCCCCTTAAGTTTTCATTCCTATAAGATGTCCATAATTCAACTACAATTGGAGGAATGACAGTGTCTCGTCCTAAATAAGTTGACAAGAAATGGCAGGAAAAAAATTAATGTAACTGGTCGTAAGATTTTATATAGAGTGTAGAAGCTGAGGAAAATAAGATGTCCTCAAATAAACCGAGAAAATGAGTTGGAATTTACACCAACATTTGGGAGTCAACTATACATTTGGCATCAGCATGGAATAATAACTAAGCAGTAATTAGATGAACAGCATTATGTTAAATGTATAGCCCGATAAAAAATATTTCAAACACTAATCAAAAAAAGGAGATATAAGATGAAAACGAAGGTAATAATACTACTGGCAATGTTAATTACTATTATTTCAATTGGATATGGGGAAGAGTGGAATTACTATGGAAATCAGAATTTGATTAATTGTTCTGCTGAGAATGGCAATAATCTATGGGTTGGTACATGGAGCGGATTGGTAAAACTTAACACGATTACCGAACAGAAAACATATTATGATAAAACTAATTCGGGATTACCAGACTTAGATGTGATAAGCGTAAATATTGATACACAAGGAATCATATGGATTGGAACGCGGTTTGGGGGATTATGCCGTTTTGATGGTAATACTTGGACAGTTTGGAATACCAGTAATTCAGATATCCCAGACAATAGTATTAATGCCATTGCATTTGATGCTTATAATAATATTTGGGTGGCAACAAATGGAGGACTGGGAAAATTTAGCAATAATACGTGGACAACGTGGAATATCACAAATTCTGATTTACCGACTAACTATTTAAAGTGCATCACTATAGATGCAAGCGGAACAAAATGGATAGGTACCGCCCAAGAGCTGATAACTGTTTCAGGAAATACAATAAGCCATGTTGTAACGAATAGCGGAGTGTCTGCAATAGCTATTGATAGCCAAGGTGTTATATGGGTTGCTTTTTATAGCCTTGGACTGGGTAAACTAAGCGGTACTACTTGGACATATTATACGACGGATAATTCTGATATTCCTTTTGATTGTGCAGTATTAGTAGATACCGACACGAATGGAAATGTTTGGCTGTCAAACTATACTGATCTCACTAAATTTGATGGATCAGCATGGACAACATGGAGTTTGATAGACTTAACTATGCCCTGGAATCGAATAACATCTATAACAATAGACAACAATTCTCGAGTATGGATTGGAATTCGATTTTGTGGAATTAAAAGTTTTAATGGCACGACTTGGAATACGATTTCGTTATCGAATGCAGGTTATTTTGTACCCCGCGATATTAACCTAATTGTGGTTGATTATCTAAACCGCAAATGGGTTGGGGCAGAACACGGTTTATCTTTATTTGCCAACAATGAATGGACTACTTGGAGCCCTGCAAATCCAGAAGGTCAGCAACTAATTGATGTGGCACATGTTGCAGTAGATAATGACAATAACGTGTGGTCAGATAGTGATAATGGATCAACAAGAGATTTGTATAGCTTTAATGGAGTCGATTGGACTATGCACCAACCTACAGAGTTTGGATTAAACGAGATAGACATTTGTTGCATAAAAGCTGATAATCAGAATAATAAGTGGATAGGCACAGGGCAAAACTTAGTTAGGTTAAATGGGGCGGGCTTTACTATCTTCAACTCTACTAATTCACCGATAAACAGCTTTGTAATAGATGTAGATAGAGATTTATATGGTAATATATGGGTTTCTACTTATGAAGACGGGCTTTTGCACTATAATGGAGCTATCTGGACTTCGTATAACACTTCTAACTCAACCATACCGTCTAATAGCATACATGAATTAGATATTGACAGTTTTGGCAATAAGTGGATGGCAACTTCAAGTGGATTGTGCCGTTATGATGACTCAAATTTTACTGTCTGGAATACACAAAATTCGAACATTCCAAGTAATTATGTAAAATCTGTTGAAATTGGATCTAATGACCAAGTTTGGGTCACTACAACTGGATTATCTCTTTATCAAGGTGGTGTCTGGACTTCATGGACTAGTATTAATTCTCCTCTACCTAATGATGGTGTTGGTCGTATGACTATCGACGCCAACGGGAATAAATGGATCGCAACTTACGATGGAGTATACGTATTTAATGAAGATGAGATAGTAGCTAATGAAGATGAGTCGTTACCAAGTATCAGTCAATCGATTGATATATCTATATACCCAAACCCATTCCTTCTTTCAACTAATATAAGCTACAATTTGCCTAAAGAAGGTTTTGTAAAGGCAAGTATTTTCAATGTTAAAGGACAGTTGGTGAAAATACTCATAAACCAAGATGTAAAATCCGGGGACCATCAGATCAGTTGGGATGGTATTGGGCAAGGCGGCAACAAACTAACCTCGGGTATCTATTTCATTAAAATTGAATCGAATGAGAATAAATCAATCAAAAAAATGATATTGCTAAAATAGTGTAGTAGTAAAGACGATGTCTGACAATCGGTGTTGTTAGATACCGAGAATTTATTATCGATTACTTTATCTTTAGCCAGTTGAATTGAGTCAAGGAAAGTTTGCATAGGGGTTGGGTGGTAAAGGAAAAAGTATTCTCACTTATTATAATTTCCAATCAGCTGCATATATTTGTCACTTTATTTAGGACACCACACCATATAGGTATTCATAACGGTTGCATTCCCTCTACTTGTCTCAATAACTCCCATTTTTATATTTTTTTATTTTTTCTTTTACCAGTTTTTGCTTAGTGACATTAATAATCTTTGGTAGGGGAGTACTTATACCCTTTACTAGCCACCAGTCGTGCATTAAAAGCTTCCATTCTCCCGCTGGTAAAGTTTGGTGAGACGATTTGCTATTTTCTGAGATGCTTTATACTGATATTGAAATAGTTGAGTTTCAGGTAAAGAAATTGCTTGACTAAATTATATAGTTATTTATAAAAGGCATTAGTTATTTTGATATTAAGGAAGAAAAAATGAAAAGACATTTAAGCGTTCTGGTAATGTTGCTATTACTTAGTTCTCTGATGGCGGTTGCCTTACAGCAGAATAAGGATGTAAACCGAAAGCATTATGCAACTGACAGAATAAAAATAAAACTAAGCTCTGAGGCTGTTAAGCGTGCAAATCTTCCTGCAGAGCTTTATGCTGAAAAATCCTACACAGGGATCAACGAATTGGATCAATTGATGTCTCAAACAGGAGCCACTAAAATAATAAAAGCTCACCGCGAGGTAAAAGATACAAACTGGGAAAAGCAGACGGGCTTTGATCGTTGGTTTATCTTGAAACTGAATGGCAAAATAACCGTGGAAGAAGCAATCAAACGCTTTCAAGCCAATCGCTATATTGAAGAGGCAATTCCTGAATATATTGCCTATCCAACTGTAGTGCCGAATGATACTTATTATGCCAATAACTGGGGTCATAATAATACTGCTCAGCTTCCTGCTTATACTGCAGGTGGTCATACTGGAGCAGGAGTTGGCACAATTGGTTTTGATAGTGATGCCCAGCTTGCCTGGAATCAAAGCCAGAGTTATGGTTCAGCCAGCATCATAATTGCTATTATTGATACCGGAGTAGATACTGCACATCCCGATTTGAGATTAGTAACAGGATATGATTTTGGAGATAATGACAGTAATCCAATGGACGATAGTGCTGATCCGGGTCATGGAACTGCCTGTTCTGGAATTGCTGCAGCCAAAGCAAATAACTCTTTAGGTATTACAGGAATTGCAGGTGGTTGTAGTGTTATGCCTTTGAAAGTAGCTGATTCCAACGGGGATATGTATTATACTGCAATTGAAAATGCTTTAACTTATGCAGCAGATAATAATGCCCATATTGCCAGCATGAGTTTAGGGGAACCAGATGTAGCAGAAGGTGATTCTCCTGCTACGGATGCCGCTTTAAATTACGCCTATAATTCTGATGTGGTATTATTTGCTGCAACCGGAAACGAAAATAATTCCACTATTTCTTATCCTGCTAATGAAACATCTGTAATTAGTGTAGGAGCTGCAAGCCCCACAGGTCAAAGAAAAAGTTACTCATCTTCCGATGGAGAAAGTTGGTGGGGTTCAAATTATGGAGCAAGCTCTCAAAACAATAAAAATGCCGTAGATATTATGGCACCTACGATTTTACCTGCTACAGACCTTACGGGAACAGGAAGTGGCTATAATACAAACGGAAATTATTATCTTTGGTTCAATGGAACTTCTTGTGCCACACCTTACGCAGCAGGAGTTGCTGCTTTACTGCTTTCCAAAGACCCTTCTTTAACTCCCGCTCAGGTGTTTTCCAAGCTTACTTCTACCGCAACTGATATGACTATAGATGGAGGTGCAGGTTGGGATAGATATACAGGTTATGGAATGGTTAATGCCAATGCCGCATTAAATACTATTTTGGATGGTATGCCTTCTTGCGCTATTACTGCTCCTGTAAATAATGCTTCTTATCCGCTCAATTCTAATATCACCATTAATGCAAATGCTACAGACAGTAATGGGAGCATCGTATCTGTAAAGTTTTATATTAATAATACCCTGCGTAACACAGATTATTCATCTCCTTATTCCTGGGAATGGAATACTACCGGTTTTCCTACAGGAAGTTTTGTAATCAAAGCTCTGGCAACTGATAACTCTAATAATGAAACTTATGATGAAATAACTGTTGCTTTAATTTCTCCAGTTACGGAAGCGATTATCGGAAATGGAACATCTGTTACCGGAAATCAATTAGCTTCACCTATTAATGTCTACTATAAAAGCTTGCACGGTCAATCTGTTTACACAGCTGCAGAATTAAATCAGGCAGGCATTTTTGGTCCCGCAAATATAACTCAACTCGGCTTTAATATAGCAGGTTTACCAGCAGTTACAATGCCCAATTTTATTGTGCGACTAAAACATACTACGGCTAATAATGTCTCAACTTTTGTTAATGCAGATAGTTTAGTGACGGTTTATTCCAATCCCAATTATTTACCTACTCAGACGGGATGGAATATGTATAATTTTTCCACTCCATTTTTATGGAATGGGATAGATAATCTTTTAGTAGATACTGCTTTTGGAATTACTAGTAATTGGAATGCTTCAGGAACAGTTCAATATACTTCAAGAGAAAATGGTTATCATTTCAGTAGGAATGATTATAGCGATCAGACCAATGTTTTTTCTGGAGGAGATGCATCTTCCTACCGCCCGAATATTAAGCTTATTGTAGAACAAGCAGATAATGGTCCTCAAATTTCAGTAGCTCCAGCATCTCTGGATTTTAGCAGTATTCCTATTGGACAATCCTCAAGCCAACAGTTTACAATCCAGAATTATGGAAATGCAGCTCTTATCGGAACAATTACTACTCCCGAGGGATTTACTGTTTCTGAGGCAACACGCAGCAATAATCTAAATACAGATAACCAAGCTCTTGTCCGTAATACTATTAGTTTTAATATCCCTGCAGGAATTACTTATACTTATTTATTAAGCTTTATTCCTCTTACTGTCGGTAGCTTTTCGGGAAATGTAATAATCTCCAGTAACGCTGACAACGATCCTCTGGTTAATTTACAAATTACTGCTAGTGCCTATATCCCTCCCACAATTGATGTAAGTTCTAATGAACTGGCAGTAACTTTATACACTGAAACTGCTACTAATGAAAACTTTACTATTTCCAATTTGGGCAGCTTACCTCTCACCTATGATATCTCCATAAGAGAAAGCAGAATATTCTCACAAAAGATTGATAATCCAGATAAAAGTATTGAAGGCAGCACCTTAACTTTGAATTATACCGATTATGAACCTGGAACAACTATTGATTGGACATTTACTCTTTATAATAACAGCACTGATACAGAATGGCTTAAAAATGTATATATTACTTTCCCTGCTGGTATTATAGTTAATTCTGCTACCAACTTTACCGGTGGAACAGCAGATATGCTTCCTGATTTAACTTCCGGTAATGGAATAACAATTCACTGGAATGGACAAACCACTGAAGGTTGGGGAGTAATTCAAGGCGGACAATCTGCCACAGCAATTGTAAATGTAACCATTCTCTCTTCTTTTGCGGGAGACCTAATTCTGCCTTACATTATTCAGGGTGATATTTATGGCGGCGAACCACACGAGTTGAACGGTCAAATTGTGCTTTCAGAAATTATTCCTCCTGTTCCCTGGCTTTCCATTGAACCAGTTCAAGGAGAAATTCCTGCAGGCGGAACTGCCATAATAAATGTTACTTTTTCAGCTCAAGGAATTTTTACAGGAGTATATAATGCCAATCTGGAAATTACTTCCAACGATCCTTTACATCCCCTTATAATCCTACCGGTTTCTATGAATGTCCTGCAACCGAATCATCCACCTGTGATAAATTTACCGGAAAGTTTCTCTTTCTATGCCAATGAATCCTTAGTAGTGGATTTTACTCCTTATATAAGCGATGCGGATAATGACACCTTAATTATTACCTGTAACGGAGCAAATAATGTTATTGTAGCTATTGAGGGTTCGCAGGTTAACTTCAGTGCTACCCATAATTGGTTTGGAACCGAAACAATTACTTTCAATGTTTTTGACGGTATTGACCAAAGCAGCGATATTGTAACAATTAATGTTCTCTTGAATATTACCACCGGAGTAATTGTGGATTCAGATAATTTACCTACTACCTGGACAATAGATAACTCTCCTTTTAACATTACTGAGCCCATTGTTATAGATAGCACTCAAAATGTAACTTTTGAACCAGGTATTGTTATTCAGGTGTGGAATGATGAACCTATCAATATTCTCGGTTCCCTTTCTGCCAATGATGTTACTTTTGCTCCTGGCTTTCCGGATTTGTTTTGGGGTGGTTTGGCAATTACGGGAACTGCAGGTACCCGAACAGAAAGCAATTTTATCAATTGTGAAATCCTGAATGCTATTAATCCTATTAGCATTATAAATTCCAGTCCGATTATCAATACTGTTTATATAGCACCGATAGATACTACAGCTATAATAAACGGAACCGGAATTACTGTTATTGGTGTTTCCTGTCCTGCTATTGATAGTGTTACCATCTTAAGCTATAAAACCGGTATTCAGGTTATCCGGGGTGAGGAAAATCTACCAACTGAACCGATTATTAACCAAATAATACTCAGAAATTCCTCTGTCTCTCCACGCCAGGAAGAAAATAATACAACGGGCATAGTTATTGCAGGAAAGAGCAATGTAATTATTACGGATGTGGATATTAAGGACTATGATACAGCAGTTAAAATTGAAAATACCAATCCTCTCCAATCCGCAAATCCTTCCTTAAGTCATATTCGCATTCGTAATACCAGCAGCACTTTGCGCAATGAAGACAAATGCGGAATAGAACTGAAAGGCAATGAAAATGCCATCCTGAATGATGTGCAGATTGAAGAATGTACTCAAAGTATTAAAGTGGAAAATTCTGAAACGACAGCAGAAGCAACTCCTTCCCTGGATTTTATCCGTATCCGGAATACCAGCAGCACTTTAAGACAGGAAATGGAAAACATTGGAATTTTGGTTGAGAGTAATACCACACCTGTTTTGCGTGATGTTCAAATTGAAAATGCGGAAACCGGTATTCAGATTAACGCCGGGGGAAATATTGATCTTAAATATTCTCTTATTTTGAATTGCCAAACCGGGTTGAAAAATTATAGTACAGAACTTATGCCTGTAACCCGTAATAGCTTTGTTATTGAAGAAGATGAGGTGCCACCTGATTTTCTCCAGAATTGTGTTGCTCTCTCTATCTCTGCTATACCCAATTTGGATTTCAGCAATAATACCTTATTCGGTTATCCTAAAATAGCTATTATCTCTTCTTCACATTTGAATTTATTTAATAATATTGTTTGGAGCAATGCTGCCCTAAATAATCCTTTGGAATGTGTGAACGGAACTTATAATGTTACCTATAATGATATTAACTATGGCACACAGGTCTTTCCTGGAACCGGTAATATCAATGCCAATCCAAACTTTGTGAATGCTTCGGAGCTTGATTTCGCTTTGCAATATAACAGCCCCTGTATTGATGCTGGAAATCCTGATACAGAACCAGACCCGGATAACACTATTGTTGATCTTGGTCGTTTCTATTATCATCATACTGTTGCTTTTACAGCTCCGGAAGGTCCTTTCTTCGTGGGCCAACCTCTTCAGTTTATAAATAATTCTATTGGGCACAATACTCCCGAAAGTTACGCTACCTGGCTTTTGAATGGAAATCCTATTTCCAACGCCTATAATCTGGATACAGTTATTAATACCTGGGGTAGCTACAATTTGCAGCTGGTTATGACTTCCGGACCCCTCGTGGATAGCAGTAGTGTTTTTCCCTTTGAAGTTATAGATGAAACACCTCTTTCTCCGCAAAATGTAATTCTGGAATCAACCCTTGATAACTATGTTTTGCGTTGGGATGCCGTTACTCTTTCCGTATCCAATACACCTATAACGGTTAGTAACTATAAAATCTATGCCAGCGAAGAACCCTATGGAACCTATACCCTCTATGAAATTGTCCCTGCCAGTAGTAGACAAATTAACCTGAACCTGTCCGAACTTGGCTCTAAACGCTTTTTCCGCATAACTGCCGAAAAGTAAACAATATTATAAAGCAAATCCAGATTTAACATAAGCCCGGTTTCCTGCCGGGCTTTGTCCTGAACCCGGAAGGTTGATATCCCCGTCAACCACCTGATAAGATTTATTTCGTTATCTAAAAGATCGCGGAAAGCAAAAATCTTGTTAAAAGTGAAACGACGAGGACGTCGTTTTTCCGGAATTTCAATAACT
>Ga0255342_1005904_pt1 | contig 11451 bp, 3 predicted proteins | sample wastewater_treat_3_FD_192416 | JGI IMG/M metagenome (GOLD analysis project Ga0255342, IMG submission 192416) | Wastewater microbial communities from Lulu Island WWTP, Vancouver, Canada - plant14 | ecosystem: Engineered > WWTP > Wastewater > Unclassified | place: Canada: Vancouver, British...
ATGATTTTAAACTTAATCAAATCAATCCAATTATGAGATGGCCTGCTATTGGAGATGTGATTTGGGGTAACTGGACTACATTACGTAGACCTAGCGTACTTCAAAATATCCACGTTGTACTTTGTTTACTATATATTAAACGTGTGCTTGAATGGAATTTAAAATATTTTATATATGAATTTAATGATGAACAAACTTGGGCTATTATTCAATCCAGTGTTAATGAATTTTTAGGTGAAATGCAAAGTAAACGTGCTTTAGAATATTATCAAGTATCTGTATTTGCTACAGATTATGATAAAAAACTTAATAGATGCCAAGTTTCTATTAATTTAAAAGTAACTGGCGCTATTGAAGTAATTAATATCACATTAATTGCTAATTAATGTAAAGGAGTGAAATAAATTATGGCTAATATAGGAGCTGGCGCGGGTAATCTTGGCACGGGTGTTTCTTCCAGTCCATTTGCAAATATATCTAATTATCCAGGAACATTAGAACCAAAAGATCAATTAAGAACTATTTTTGGTGGTAACGTTGCTGCAATAGATCCATATACAACAGGTTATCATTATTTATATATTACATTACCTAAGGATAGTGGTTTAAGTAAAAGTTATGGTACATTTTTACAAACAGTATGCCAAAGTGTTACTGTACCTGGAATCACTGTTAATAATATAGAATATAGTGGACTTAATGATTTTAAGTGGAATTATCCTGGAACTGTTGAATATGATAATCAAAGATTTACAGCTAAATTTATAGAATTTGCTGGTTTACCTATTTATGAAATTATTGGTGAATGGGTAAATGTGTTTAGAAATATGATTTATGGTGTATCACACACAACAAACGGACCCAAGCAAACTGCTTTTAAAGGTAGTGCTTTATATGCTACTACATTGTTTGATGGTGTAACTGTTCAATATGCTGCTCATTTCACAGGTATATATCCAACAAAAATACCATCAGATGCATTTAGTTCTGATAAAGCAACACATGATAAAGTAGAACATGAAATAGAATTTGCTTTTGATATGATGTATACTGGTCAAGAAGTTCTTAAAAGAGCGCAAAATAGAGTAGCTTCAACATATAATACATCTGTTGGTGGTGGTGGTGGTGCAACAACAGAATATGATAAAGCTGTAGGTGCTGGTACAGATCATCTAGGTTATTAAATTTAATTTTAAAGTGCCGTTAATTCATATTAACGGCACTTTCTTATTTTTTTGATTTGTGGGGTGCTCATATTGTCAACAAAAATAACAACAAAACAAATTCCATCGTTTGATCCATTTGATGTAAAAAGCGAATTAGTTAATTTAGCAGAAGATTATTTTCAAGTTAAAAATTTAGATTTGTATGAATCTGGATTTCTGGGTTATTTAATTCAATCATTAACATTATTAACATCTGATACATTATATCAGAATTCTATGGCATACAACGAAGCATTTTTAAATAGAGCTATATTACCCACATCTGTCATAGAAATAGCAAAACAATTAGATTATAGTGCTTATAAAATTACACCAGCATTTGGCAATTTAACAATAGTATTACCAATATCACAAGATTCTGATATGTTAGTTAAAATAGCTGAGGGTAGTAAAGTAATGGCTGGTGAAATACCATATAGAGTAAAAAATAATTATTACATTAAAAAAGATTCTACGGGTATTGTAATATCAACACAAGATAGCGAATCTGGTATGGTATCAAATTTACCATATACTGTAGAATTAAGAGAAGGTTTATTATCATTAGTATTTGATATAACTATTTGGCAAATAGATATTTATGTTCATGAATTTAATTTTGAAAACCCAACATTATATGTTTTTTATGAAGAAAATATAGCAACATATAGTGGAAGTATCTTTAATCTTATAGTTACAGTTGATGGTGAAATTTATAAAGAATTAACATCAATATATCAAGCAAAACCTAGTGATAGGTGTTATGAAATAAAAATAGATAATATTACACCAAATTTAAATGTTAAATTTGGTAATGGTATATATGGTTATTTACCAAAAATAAATGCTCCAGCAATAATTACAATATATACAACATATGGTAGTAAAGGTAATATTATAGCAAATACAGCAGAATTTTCTGAAAGATTAGTTAATTTAATAGATGGTAAAATAATTACTATTAATAGTTACAATTCTATTGGTATAACAAATGGTCAAGATGCTGAATCTTTAGAAGATATGAAACGTCATACTGTTGAAAATATTAGTTCTGCTAAACGATTAGTAACAGAAAAAGATTATCAAGGATTTCAAGGAGTAACTGGTTTAACAAATATTAAAGCATATCCAATTTTAAATAGACGTGATTGTGTGGGTAATGATATTACTGTATATAATATTTTATTTGATGATAAAAATACACCTATACCAACTTCTAGTATACCTATTGTTGTTGATGAAAGAGAAGATATTCTTGTTAGACAAGGACAAGATTTAACATATAATGGATATATTTATAAATCACCATTTACTATAGAATTAGATAAAAAACATGATTTATTATTAGCTAGATTTTTATATAGTTTACAAAACATATCTGTAGCACCTTCATTATTTTTAAAAATGAAAACAGATGATATTTTATTTGGTTTAAGACAAGCACAAATAAAAGTATATGAAAAAACAGATGAATTTTTATTAACATGTGAAGTTCACAAATTAGCTTCAATGGATGGAGAAAAAATATCTGGGCATTTTATTATTCCTGGTGCTTTGGCTACAGATCCACCTATATTAGATATACCAATTACTTTTGTTAATTTATATGAAGATAAAACTTTTATTAATGTATCTACAGAAAACTTATCTTCTACATTGATACCAAATGATTATTTTGATTGGCGTATTGATTTATATTATGAAGACAAATATTATAATTCTTACTATGGAAATGATAAGTGGTTTAGTTTAGATACTACTACGGGTATAAGATATCCAGAAGCATTTGTAATTAATTTTAAACATATACGTGAAAGCGAACCAATGATAGAATTAGTTCATCTAGGTGTTAATAATATTACAGTAAAAACAAATGATGCTGGATATTATGTTTTCTATGTATATGTAAGTAAATTAAAAAATAATAAAGCGCATTTGATTAATTGTTCTTTATTAATAGAAAATTCTATCATATCTTTAAATGAAGATTTAACATTTGATGGTGAAACTATTGAAGATGAAAGACAAGAAAATAATGTATCAAAAACAAATGCTTCTTTAGTAAAATTCAAATCACCAGCAATATCTCCAGAAGATATTCCTTCAGATATTGTAGATTTTAAAATTGAATTAAGTTATGATAATGAAACATATTCTATATATAAACAAAATACTATTTTTCATCATGAACTTACTAATATATTTTTTAGTAATATTGGTAGACATATGTTAGATAAAAAATTATATGCTTGGTCTATACCAGTTATAGAAAAAGAATATTATGAAAACAATATAGTATATTTGGATAGATATGTATTTAGTATGTTTGCTTATTTAAGTTCTGAATTTAATAAATATAAAATGTTAACAGATAGAGTATCTATGAAGTTTGCTAGAACATTTGGTCGTTCTATTAATATGAGATTAAACAAATATACAAATATTCCTTCAAAATTATATGAAGATGATTTTTATATTAATCTTCCACCAGATATTAAAGTATTGATTTATATTTCAAAAAATACAAAAAATTCTATACCAAATATTATTGATGAATGTAAAAACGTATTATATACCTTCTTACAATTAAAAGCCAATTTTAATACTAATATTTATAGAAGTGAAATGTCTAGATTTTTACATGATGTTGTAGATGATGTAGAATTTTGTGAAATATTAGAACCTACAGATGATATAGTATATCATTTTAATATTGAAGATATACCTAGATATGCTCGTCATGAATTATATGAATATTGCCCAGAATATATTTGGTTTGATAAGAATAAAATTAACATAGAAGTGAAGTTTATTAATTAAAGGAGGTGTTGTGTGTGAAGGATGTGTTAAGTGAAATTCTTCCAATCACAATACCAAATATTCATAAAATGGAAGAACAAATAGCAAAAGATGTTAGAGATGCTTTAGGGTTAGTAGAAACACCCAGTGGTAGATTTATATTATCAAAAGTAATGGTAGATAATTATATGTCTATTGCTGGTATTACTAAAGAACATATTAAATTAATGATTAATAAAATGCCCATACAAACTGGATGGGTTACAAGTAATCCTTTTTATAATATGTTATCTATATATTTGATTACATTCTTAGCACAAAATAATCTAGATGCTGCTGTATCTACATCTAGATTTTATTCTGCAGTAACGTGTAGTTACTTAAAAGTTAAATATTTTCCTAATAATATAGACGATGAAGTTATGAGATATACATTAACACAAATGCATGGTGCTTCTGTAGTTAAAGAAGGTTTTGCTAAATTATGTATGAAAGTAGCAGATGCTACATTATATAAATATATTGATTCTATGGTAAATGATTTGGATAAACAATCCTTTTATAGATATTTAGTAGATATTAGAAATAAATTAAATCAATCATTTAAAGTTATTGCTTGGTATTATTATGATGCTATAAATAGTAAAAAACAAACTAATTTTGAAGATATGGCAGAAAAAATAAATCATAATATTAATAGTATAGCATCTTCCGATAAAGTAATAAATTATGTATCTGTACAAACAGGTTTATCAACTTTAGAAATAGAAAATTTATATGTTAAAATATTAGATCATGTAGATGCTGTTTTAGCTATGCAGAATATTGTTTTAATATTATTATCTACTTATAATGGTATTCAAAATATAGAACAAATGGGTTCTAAAAATGTTGTTAATAGAGCATATAGAACAGATGAAATTGTAAAAACTTGTAAAGATTTGTTTGATATTATTGAAGAAGAAATTCAAATAGATGATTTAAAAGCAATTTTATATTTAGCAATTTTAATGATATTGTCATACAGATCGTAATTGAATTGAGGTGTAAATTTTATGGCAGATGATGTTAAGATTAAATTACAAGGCTCTATATTAAATAGTTTAGCTACACAATCACAGAATCCTGTAGCTAGCAAGCCTTCTGCGTTACCTCAATCAATTATTTCAAATGAATCTTTAATACCTAAATCTACTCCAGTAGATAATACACGTGTAGTAACTGCATTAGGTGTTATATCAAATAAAATGGAACAAGGGTTTTCTCAAACTATTTCATCTGTAACAAAATTACAAGTAGCTGTTACTTCTAGATTAGAATCAATTCATAGACAATTAGAAATATTAAATAATACTATGACTTTGGTTCATGAAGGAACTTTAAGACGTTCTAGACAACAAGAAATACCACGTTATTTAAGATTAGCAGAACGATTTGCGCCTCAAGCTATATTTAGATCTGTTGAACAGTTTTATAGAAGATTTTGGGGTGAAATAAATGTAAATGCTTTAAATATTGCTTTTATAAGATTATTTAGTAATGCGAATTTTATGAGACGTGTTTTTGGTGTAAGATCTTTTATAGCACAACAAAGAAAAAGACAAAAAACATTAACAGATGAATTATATTTTACACTTATGCGTTTACCACAAACTTTATTTGAAGTATCTGATGAAATTGTTAATTCTGTAGATAGATTAACAACATCTTTAAATAGTATAGGGATTACATTAACACAATCTATACAACAAGCAGGTAGATTATTATCACAACATTTATTATCATTACAACATCATATATATACATTACATCGTGAAAATATTGATAGTCAAAGAAAAGATATATTACCGTTTTTTGAAATATTAATAACTAGTAGATTTCAAAATTTAAGGGAATTTTTACATCCAATTTATAAACATTTTGATACAAAAATAATTATAATATCAAAGCAAATAAATAATTTTGCTGGTATTGCTGATGAATTTTTTACTACATTTACAAAACAATATGATGAAAGATCTGATAGACAACATGATATATTAGAACAACAATTAAAATGTTGTATACAAACAAATATTTTATTACAGGATATTTTAACATCTGTTGGTGGTAGAACTATGAATGATGCGGATTTTATGAGTCATTCTTTTATGACAGCTTTAACAACTTTTAAAGATGAATATAAGAAAAAATATAATTCAGGTACAAACCAAACTAGATATAATGATCCTAGAATAAAACGCCGTGGATCCGGCTATAAAAAACATCCTGTAAGAAGTGATATTACATCTGAGCATACCGCGCCTTTAGTTGGTGAAGATCCAACTAAGAGAAATAGATCTATTTATGCTACTCCACATCCTTCTTTAAATCCAAGACGTCAACATCTATTAGCAGATGATCCTTATCAAAATTTACGTGATACATTTGCTGAATTACAACGCAATACATCTACAATGGTAACAGCATTACACACTGCTAATGATTTAGATAGAACTAGAAGAGATGAAGATTTAAGACATAGAGAATTAGAAATAAGAAATAATCAAAGAAGAGATAAAGATCTTAGAACAGAACATTTACATAGAAGAAGAGAAGAACAAGAAAATGGTGCGTGGAGAAGAGAATCATTAGATGCGTATGATAGACAATATAATGCTATTATGTCTGTTGGCGAAGCAGTGTCTACAGTTATATGGAATTCTATAATAAATATGCGTTCAATATTTTTTAGAGGTTTGAAATATTATTTAAGTTATAAAATGATTTCTGGTATTGGTACATTTATTGTTAAATCATTAGCAACGTCTACAGGTATTCTCAGTAGTATTACATCTGGAGTTACTTCTTCTTTTAATAGTATATTACCTAGTATTACAGGTGTTATAAAAGGATTTTTTGTAAAAGTATTACCTGACAATATTCAAAAAAGTTTTTTTGAAATATCAAAAAATATTATGGATAAAATGAAAACTTTTGCTACGATGACTTTTAGTCCGAATGATACAGCAAGAGATGAAGCGAGAGCTAAATTTTTTACTGGTTTAAAAGATGTATTATGGACATTTGGTATTGAATTTGTTAAACCCATATTAACAAATATTATAGGTTTAGTAATGATGTGGAGATTAGCAAAATCTGGTGTAAATTCTTTATTTAGTAAACCAACACCTAAATTAGATGAATTTGGTAAAGTAATTCCACCAAATAAAAAAACATGGAAAGATGTAGCACCTAAATGGATGACAAAAGATAGATCTATAATATCTAGAAAAATAAATCAAGGTAATATAAAAATAAATCCCCAAACATCTTTAATAGATATTCCTTTTGAACAACGTATTGGTACAAAACGTTTGAGTCAAGAAAAAAAGGATGAACTTTTTCGTAAATCTACTTTAGGTGTGACAGATAAAAAACAAATTAGTAGAATTAAATCTGCTATAAGAACAGAAAAATTATATGAAGTACAAGATGAATTAAATAAAAAAATGCGTGAAAAAAGAAAATATGGAAATTTAAATAAAGGGGAATTATTTAGAACACGTAAAGATTTTGAAAAATATAGATGGTGGTTATCTAAAAGATCTGATGTTGATAAAAAATATTCTTTTCATGATCCATTTTCTTTTGATAATTATAAAAAACAAGAATATAATGAAAGAAAAGAAAAAGTAAAAGAAAAATTAAGACAAAGACAAATAAGAAAAGATCGTATAACATATGAACGTCGTGGGCGTTTATGGAGTAATACAGGTGCTGCTATGTTAGATATGTTACCATCGAAAGCAGCACAATTAAAAGCACAACAAATACGTGAACGTACTGGAATGGGTCCGGCTGCTACAACGGAAACTATTTACGGTGCTATGAAACGTGTAGGTACAGAAGTAAGTAGTTCAATTAAAAGTGGTGCTATAAAAACAACAGATTTTGTAAAAGTAGTTAGTGGTAATATGTTAGGTTTTATTAAAAAAGGTTTTGGCTTTGTTATGAAAGCTATGAATTGGACTGTTATGGCATATACAATAGGTAAAGTATTATTTAATACTTTACCAAGATTATTTGATTTCTTTACAAATAAAAAAGAAATAGATGATATAAAAAAACAAAATAAAGATAATACACAATCTATGTGGAAAGCTGTAATAGGTAAAGTTACTGAAGGTGTTAAAGGTTATATAGCAAATGCTATATTATGGTTTAAAGAAAATAAAGGCGAAATATGGGATACTGCTATAGGTATGTTTACAGGCATTATAGGTATGATTAGTGATTTGGTTGTAGAATTTGGAACAGATCTTTGGTTATCTTCTAAATTAATGGTAGCTAAAGGTTTTAATATGATTGATTTAGTAAGTGATGAAACTATTAAAGAATTAGAAGAAGAGATTGTAATAAGAAATCGAAAATTAGCAGATATGGCAGCAAGATATGAAGATTCAAAAAGAACAGATACAGCTACAACAGAAGAAGAAATTTCAGCAGGAAGATATGAAGGTTTTACAGAAAAATTAAATTCTGGGTTTACATCTTTCTTAACAGAATTTCAAAATGTAACAGATAATTTAAAAAATTTAACTAATGTTAATACTACAGTAGGACAGGGGTTTTCATCATTAATAGGTAATTTTGTTGGTAAATTATTTGGTCCTACAGAAGGCGATAAAATATTAGCAAATGCTCAAAAATATGCTGAAAGTAAAGGTGTAGAATGGGAATCTACGGCTAAATTTTTTGGCCATGCTAGAGAAAGTTTAATACAAACATTAAATAATAATGCTGCTAAAGAAGCAGCTACAGCAGCGCAAAATGCTAAATCAGCTGAAGAAACATCATTAGCTACAAAAGAATTTTCTGAAAGTGTGAAAACTTTAATTGGTTATTGGGGTAGTACAGAACATAGACAATTATCTAATTTTAATAAAACTGGTAATTTATTAACTTTAGAACAAATAGAAAAATTAACAGAATTTGATAAAGATGTTGAACATAAAGAACAATATATAAAAACAATTGAAAGAATGATGGAGAGATTAAATTCTGGTAAAGATGAACAAGGTAATGAATTAACAGAAGATCAATTACTTAGTATTATACAAGCAATGTATGCAGCAAATGGAGAACAGGTATCAGATTTTTCATTAACAAAAGATACAATAAAAACTGGTATAGAAAAAGCAAAAGAAGTTATTATAAAAAAAAGAAAAGCACAAGAAGAAATTCGAGAAACAAGAACAAATACATTACAAGAATGGACAAATCCAAATAATAAAGAATTTATTCAAACACAAAGAAAAATAAGTTTAGATACATATATGACAGAATTATGGAAACAGTGGGACGATTGGATAGGAAAAGATCCAGGTAGTATTCCACTTTTAACTTTAGATACTATTAGAAGTGCTCGAAATAATAAAGATACATTTTCTAGTTTATTATATACATTAAAATTTCCAGAACAATTATTACCATTAAAAAGTATGGTAGAACAATTAAGAAGTGATATACTAGCAAATGGTGGTGGTCCACTCTTTAAAAATATGGGCGGCCCAGAAGAAGAAACAAATAAATCAAGCGATTCAAATAAATCACAATCTACTATAGGAAATTTATTATCATTAATAACTAAAGCAAGTATTCAGGAAACAGTACAAAATATAGCATTAGGTGTAGTTGCTATGATGGGTTTAATGCCTAAAAGTGATAAAGCTATATCAAATCTTATTCCTGGTGGTGAACTTGTTAGTAAATTTGGACTAAGAAATGATCCTAAAACAGGACAACAAGCGTTTCATAGTGGTATAGATATTAAAGCTAAATTAGGACAAGTTATTCCTGCTTATGATGATGGAACAATAGTTGCTAAAGGTCATACCGCAGATTATGGAAATTTTGTAGTAACTAAATATAAAAATTATGATCATTATTTTAGATATGCTCATTTACAAGAACCAACCCAATTAAATATCAATCAAGCTATACAACAAGGTGCTACTTTGGGGTTGGTTGGAAATACTGGACGTAGTACGGGTCCACATGTACATTTAGAATTAATTCGAGATGTAAATATACAACAATTAAAATCTGGTCAAAAATTAAATCAGAATCAATTTGTAGATCCAGAAAAATATATAAATGAACAATATTTAAAGAAAAAAATGTCGCAAACTACACCAACCACAGGCACTGGTGGCCCATTTTATGGTAGGTCTTTATTTGATGGCGGAGAAAATTGGCCACAATATACCCGTCATAAACTCAATTATACAGATTATTTAATATCAAAATATCATTTACCTTTATCATTATATGATCCAGAATATCCATCAGATGGTTATGAACCAACAAATAAAGAATATAAAATGGGTTTTGGTGAAAATGGTTATGATATTAATTTATTTGATAAGTTTAAATATTTATTAACTTTAAAATATCCAGAACAATTTATATATGATCCATATATAACAGTACGCGGTCCTCAACCAGAAATAGAATATTATGGAGATTTTATTTCTTCACTAGAAAAAGAAAAACCAGAATATTATCAAAGAGCAATAAAAAATGTAGAAACAGCTAAAACAATATATACTACTTGGTTACAATCTGTAACAAAACCAGAACCTACGAAAGTACAAGCTATTAATCAAGTAGAAGAAAAAACAGAAACCAGTCAAGGTAGCCCATTTTCCTTTATTAAAAAATTATCTAATGCTGTTGGAGAAAAAGTAGGAAGTGTAGCAGGAAATGTTTCTACTACAGTAGGTAATGCTATTCAAACCCAATCAAATACAGCAAATAATACTATTACAAAAAGTGCTTCTCCTATAGTTTCAAATACAAATAATATTATGGATTCTGTAAAAAGAATGATTAAGAATCATGAAGGATTAAGATTAGAAAGATATATTTGTCCTACAGGGCATCCAACAATAGGTTATGGGCATACAGGTATTCATGTTCAAAAAGGTAGAATAACACAAGCAGAAGCGGATCAAATATTTGAAGAAGATTTTATTAAATATTCTGCTTTAGCAAAACAAATACCAGAATTTTCTAGTTTAGATCCTGCTAGACAAGGTGCTTTAATAGATCTAGTATATAATTTAGGTTATAAAGGTTTTATGAATTTTCAAAAAACCAGACAAGCATTAGCAACGCAAAATTGGTCTGAAGCAGCTTCAGAATTATTAAATAGTAGATATGCTAGACAAGTAGGTAGAAGAGCACAAACAATAGCTAATATTTTTAAAACAGGCCAATTAGGAAATATGCCTTCTACAATTTCACCTACTGGTGCTACATCTATTATAGCATCAGAAGCAGATTCTGTTCAAGGTGTACCTACACAACCTATTAATATAGCCTCTACAGGAAGTAATATTATTGCTAATTTATTAAGAGGAAGCGGTAGAATATCTTCTAAATTTGGTATGAGAACACACCC
>Ga0255342_1005906_pt1 | contig 11448 bp, 11 predicted proteins | sample wastewater_treat_3_FD_192416 | JGI IMG/M metagenome (GOLD analysis project Ga0255342, IMG submission 192416) | Wastewater microbial communities from Lulu Island WWTP, Vancouver, Canada - plant14 | ecosystem: Engineered > WWTP > Wastewater > Unclassified | place: Canada: Vancouver, British...
GCTGAGAGCCAGACCTGCCGGGAAGAATCCGGAAATGCTCTTGACAAAGGAGACCACACTTTCCATAGTTTAGCCGTGCGAGAGTGGCGGAACTGGCAGACGCGCTGGACTTAGGATCCAGTGGAGCGATCCGTGGGGGTTCGAGTCCCTTCTCTCGCACCAATAAAAACAACAACAAAAAAGCATGGTTGAAAGATATTAATTCCAAGCGATGGGACCTTCGATGATTGCCGAAATAACCGTTAATGCCCCATTTTGACCAGTTTTAGCGGGGTGTAAGGCAAAATAATGACAAATTTAATTGTCGTCTGGTTTGCTTTAACTAATTGATATTCAAAATAAACTTATTGATCAGGAATGGCAAGAGATAAGTATTGGTTTCGCTGGAGGATCAATTTGACATCGTTTTGACATTCAGCGATTTTTTAGAGGGTCTAACGAAGGTAATTTATTAAGTAATTCCCGCTGTTCCTCAAATCGCATACCGTCATTGTACCACAACGGCATAGTATCATCACTCCAGTTACCGAGATCTCGTACACTGCCGATGTCAGCTCCGCTGATAAACATATGTGTGGTCCACGTTCGCCGGAATGCATGCCATTTCTTGCCAGTAGGCAAGGTCACGTTTGCACGCTTTGCGGCATTCTTGATAATATCATTCATCGTCGTCAAAAATGGTTTGCCATTAATTTTACAGAAAATGAATTCGCTCTTACTTTTTTTTATGTTTCGTTCCACAATCTCAGCGGCAGAATCCGAAAGAGGAAGCTCTACGGTCTGACCATTCTTTGGATCCACTTGCCATATTGACTGATTCTCCTTGTTGTAATCATCTTTTATGAGCTTCCTGATGGAACCGATTCTCCACCCGGTATAAAAGGCAAAGGCCACCATATCGCGTTTGACCGGATGTTTGATCTGATCGATAATCTCTTGTACCTCATGAGCCTTGAGGCTCCCAGGCCGTTTTCCTTTAGGGATTTTATAATTCTTCACTTCCCTAAAAGGATTTTTACCGGTGTATTTGCTCCACTCTATCATTTTATCAATCACTTGGCGACAGATCATGATTTCCTTATTTACAGTATTCTTGCTTGCTTCTTCGAGTCTTGAGGTCCTATACTGGTCTACCAATACGGCAGAGATCTCAGCGATGGACTTGCCCTTGAAAAGGGGACTGCGCTTGATTACACCGTATTTGTATTTTTCAACATCATGAGACTTTTTGTTGTTTTTTGCCCATTCGCCATAAAGATCAATCGCTTTATGGAATAGAATGGATTTGGTTTTGTTTTTCAGGCCGTATTTTTTTTCCAACTCGCCCTGTGAAGCGGCTGCAATCTCGATGGCCCTGATCTGGCTAGCCTGTTTCTCCGACTTGCATCCTTTGATGACCTTGCGGATTCGTTGGCCGTTAGGCGTTACATAGTCAATACAATAGCTTTTCTTGCCGCTGATATTTTCTATCACTATAACGCCAGGATACCTATTGCTCCTTTTTTGTCGCGCCCTAGATCCCATCTTGCTCTCCTGTATAATACATAATTCAAGCCATTAATTTTTAACATTATATAGCAAGGGCATCAAGAGCAGTCAAAATAAGTGGACGGGAGACTGTCCCACCACTCGTATACCCGATCCAGATCGAACTCCAGGCACTTGCCATTTTTCCGATGGGGTAGGGGGTTATCAGGGCGTTTTGTCCAGTGGTAGATCTTGGGCTTGGTCCAGCCTGCATCCTCAAATAACTCAACCAATTTCTCGATGTTGACAATCTTGCGACGCATATCATCTCTCCTCTACCTGCTATATTCTACCGGAGTGAAATTTTTTTGAAAAAAACGGCGCTAGAAAATTATTTCACTGTTAAATTGGAACAAAGAGAGCCGGCTGTCCAGCCAGGGCCAGGAAAAATGTCACGACATTATGAAAAGTGAGTAAATTGCGGAGCAATGATTCTAGGCAGTTATGGGAATCACCGAAAGGTGACTGTTTTGCGGAAACCAATTTTGGTCATGATATGGCCCTGTGTCATTGAAAGGTGAGTAAAATGCGGAGCAACATTCTTAAAAAAACCTGAGATATTGATTGGTTAATCTATCGTGTTTCAGCCAAGATTGAACGGGGAAAGACATCGAATATCCGCAACCATTCGCAACTATCTCCGATGGTATCCGCAACTTCGGGATTGATGGTGATCTGATACGAACGGTGAGTAGATTGCGAAGTAATGAAATCAATATGTTATGAAAACCATCAAAAGGTGAGTATTTTGCGGAACAGTGATAACAATAGGTTGCGGAAAGGTGAGTAAAATGCGGAACGGTAACAATAGCCATAATGATCGACCTCAAGAGCGATTCTTTCCCGAGATTAGGTTCATTGCCTTAGTTGCCAGATCAGTAAAAGTCTTCCTGGTCGATATCTTTGCCATAAGATAACCTCCCCATTTCTTCGTCTTGCTCTGCCTGTGCCTTGCGGTTGCGCTGATTGATCTTTTTTTTGCGCTCGTGATGAACACGGCGGGACTTCTCGCGCTTATGCTCTTCCCATTCCTTGTTCGCCAGAATGTATTTCCTGACCTGTTTCCCCGCTCCTGCGGCATCGCAGATTCGCAGGGTGAACGATAGGGATTTACGGGCATTGTCAAGATCCGAAATCGTGCCATCCAGGTATTCCCGTAAAAGAAGTTCGGCGGGAAGGCCCAACTCTACTGCCCAGACATTGATTTTTTTGCGGATGACATGCCACCTCATGTCGATTGTTTTCCGGGCTTGAGCGACCTTCGATCTGATAAGCTCATTAGAGCTAATTTTGAATAACCGTTTGGCTTCTTCCGTGATAACCCCAGTGTGATCCTCGCTCGGTGGCTTTCCGTCGAGGGATCTTCTGAAGTTATCGATCTTCCGGTCCCAAAAGCGCGTGAGCAGCCACGCATCGATCATCAGGTTCGCGTCAGAATCGCTATCCTGCGTTGCCTTCGGAATAAAATAATCAGTCATGCGCTACCTCCTGACTGGTATATTCTACCGAGGTGAAATTTTTTTTAAAAAACGTAGCGGCGATAATCCCGGAATGATCTTTCCTGGTTCATGTCTGGATCTGGAAACGCCTGGAGCCATGAAGACAATTACAAGCCAGCCAGGAGATACCAGGGAGCCGTGAGCTTTTTGCTTCATGACGCACCGGAGCATGCGCTCATGATCCAGGCACTCAAGCCGGGGCATTCCTGTACTGCGTACAGGATCAACACAGAATCACGATAAGAACCAGCCCAGAAGATCCCGGAAAACCCTGATCACAAGCCATTCTATGAGCATACGATCAACAACAGGCACCTCATGATGAATATGTTAAACAGCTAATATCAATGATTAATCTGAAAAAGTTGCTCTAAATCGCTTCAGGATCGATTTTAAATTGACGAGATGAGCTAAGGCACGGGAAAGGGGGTGCCCGAAGCAACAGGGGTAGAATCAGGCGAAAGGAGAGGCATGAAAGGCTATGGGTTCAGACTATTCTCTCAATAATCGAGCAATATCAGGCATCTATAGAAAAATGTCTAAAAATATTACCAGGGGAATCCCCGAAACCCGCTCCAGGAGAGAATTAGCGGGAGATAATGCCATAAGTGTTATGAGTCACCCCGTGTCGTGGTGATGACCCGGAAACCCTGATCAGATGCCATTTCGCGGGAAATTAAAATATATTTAGTCTGATCAATCCCAATGGTGTCGCGGCAATACTCCGTAGCCAGCGCGATGAGCAAGGTGATGACCGAAACAATGTCGGAAATGCCCTGAGAGGCCCAGGATGATCCCGGAAATATCGAGATGACCAGAGATACTATCTCGATCACTACGGGCTGGTGGCGGCGATCACGGAGGCGAGGGCGGCGATATATCGGTGATCAATCAGGATCATATGCGCCATGTGTTCCATGGGGTCTCATAGCTATCGTAACCAGAGCGATCAAGGTCATTGCGCCGGCTACCCTCTCCGATCTCAAATCCCTTCGATGCAACCAGGACCACATTTCGTCCGGTGATACAGGCGATAATCACCAGGATGATCATGTGTGTCATGTTGTCCTGCGGGGTCTCATGGCTATCGTGACCAGAGCGATCAGGATCATAGCGCCATGTTATCTCTGTCGAGAGCTTATGGCGATCTCACTGAGCAAGCAGCGATCACAAGCAGATCATACCTCGATGACCAGGATGCCCATGGTGATACCGCCATGTTGTCCCTACCGGATTAATGGGCGATCATGATCAGATCAACCACGATGATTATCGCGCCATGTCATCCCTGCCGGGAGATCGTGGCGATCTTGATTGAGATCAACCAAGATTATAAATGCCATGTCATCCCTACCGGATTAATTGGCGATCATGAATATGATCAATCAGTATCATCGCGCCATCTACCCTCTCCAGATGCAATGAATGCTTCGGAACATCAGGATCTCATTTCATCCGATGTTCAGGCAGTGATCACCAGGATGATCATGTGTGCCATGTTGTCCTGCGGGGTCTCATGGCTATCGTGACCAGAGCGATCAGGATCATAGCGCCATGTTATCTCTGTCGAGAGCTTATGGCGATCTTATTTAGATCGATTTTGGGACCAAAGGGTCTGACACTTAGGACGAAAATACAGGTGATTTGGAATGTTTTAACCCTCCCACAAAAAACGACATAAAGCATAAAGCATTATATATTAAAGTAGTCCTCTCCCATATGACCCTCCCACATGACCCTTCCACTCATTTTGATCTGGGGCGAAATTTTGACCTGTTTGACTCGGATTTGTCAGGGTCAAAATCGACTTGATTTGATCGATTCTCAGATAGCGATTCCATGAGCCTGCCAGTGGCGATAATTTTAAAGTAATATTCAAGTGTAAAACGCAATGTGCAACACCCCTCTGAATGTGCATACAACCCTACCCGGAAGGGGGTTTATGCACACTTTTGGCATTTCGGGCTATTTTTACCCCAAAATTGCCTCTAAAAAGGGCAACACCCCCCTTTTTGTGCACACACGGTCACTTCGAGGGGGGTTTATGCACATTCGGAGGGGGGTTGTGATTTTGGTTTTACGCTGTCTTTTAGGTTTTGATTTTGAGCCCAAAATGAGGCTTACTTTGGATGATTCTGAGGCAAAACCGTTGCTTTTCCCTTAAAAACGCCTTATCATATCACGAAATGAACCGATTAAGCATTTCAATCACATCATGGAGTGAATTAAATGGCGATTGAATCACATCGGTATGTTTGGCAGAGGGACGATTGGCCCCGGTTCACCTGGAGAAGCGACGAGCTCCTGGACCTTCTCGGGAAATGCCGGCTGGCGCAGGGAAGGCTCCTGTGCAGGATCGCGGACCTGGGCCTTTCGCTCGATCCCCAGGCCCATGCCGATATCGTTGCCGAGGAAACAATCACCACATCGGGCATCGAGGGTGAGCAACTGGATGTTCGCTCGGTTCGTTCGTCCGTGGCCCGGAAGCTCGGGCTCCCCTCTGCCGGTCTTCCCGTTGATCGTCATGTTGACGGTGTGGTGTCCGTGGTCCTGGATGCAACCACGAATCACGACAAACCTCTTACCGTGGAGCGTCTGCAGGGATGGCATGCTGGACTGTTCCCCACCGGCTATTCCGGTATCCATCAGATCCGGGTCGGAGCCTGGAGGGGGGATCAGCCGATGAGAGTGGTATCCGGTCCCATTGGGAAAGAGAGAATCCACTTCGAGGCTCCCTCCGCAGAGAGGATCGGGCAGGAGATGGATCACTTCCTTGAATGGTGGCACTCCAGCAAGGGAAACATCGAGGGGCTGGTCCGGGCCGCTGTCGGTCACTTCTGGTTTGTCACCATCCATCCATTCGAAGACGGGAACGGACGGATTGCCCGTGCTCTCACCGACATGGCCTTTGCCCAGGACGATGGTCAGAGGCAGCGGTACTTCAGCATGTCCTCTCAGATCATGAGAGAGCGCAACAGCTACTATGAAATTCTTGAAGCCAGCCAGAAGGGAACCTGTGACATAACGCAATGGCTGGTCTGGTTCCTAGAGTGCTTCTCCCGTGCCATCGAGAGTTCAGAGAAAGTGCTTTCAGGGGTCACAGCCAAGGCCGCTTTCTGGCGCAGGCATGCACAGGTTTCATTGAGCGAGAGGCAGCGCAAGGTGATCAACAGGCTCCTCGATGCGGGGCAAGGAGGTTTCGAGGGCGGGCTCACCACGAGAAAGTATGCCTCCATGACCAGGGTGAGCAAGCCCACGGCTTACCGGGAGATCAGTGATCTGCTGGAGCGCGGCATTCTCAGGCAGAATCCCGGCAGGGGGCGAAGTGTGAGCTATGATCTTGTCTGGCCGGAATGATTTATGGTGTCAACTGGAAAACCTTTCCGAGTCTCTTTGGGGACTGCAAAACCAATTATGGATCATGGCAAGTAATATGAATCATGGTTTTGATCGTAAACTTGCTTCAGGCCTTGGTTTTATTTGTTCACGAGATTGATAAGAAGGCGAGTATTACGAATCATGATCGCTATCATGTTTTGATCGCATAATAAGAAAGTAAGTATCTTGGACCATGATATTTTCATAATCCCAATTGATTATTGAAGTTTATATGTCCGAGAGATCAAGAATACGGTGAGTATTATGAATCATAATTGTGAGTATTGTGAGTCATGGTATTGTTTGCAGCCTATTATTATTATTTGAGATAATGTTTTCATAAGATTGAGATGAATGAGTATTATAAATCATGATTTTGATACCATAAAAAGAGACAGGAAGACGGATTATGAGTATTATGGATCATGATCTGGTTGTAAGTTAGCTTTAATACTTGAATTATTGTGCACACGAGAGAAAAGGAAACGAGTATTATGAATCATGGTTTTGATAGTAAACTTGCTCCAGGCCTTGATTTGATTCATTCATGAGATTGGAATGGGGTAAGCGTTATGAGTCATTGTATTGACTAGGGCCTGTGTGCAAACCCATACCTATTCCTCGTTACAAATACCCGGGAACTCAGGTAATCAGTTCAATGATTTCCATCAGAACGAATCTTGCCGTGCTCAAAAAGGTTAAACATGTGAGCAACTGGAGTTGGGCTCCCTGGGCTAGAGCACTCACTATGGCCTGATTTCTTATAGATAGTGTCCATCCGGAAAGTATAACCTATTGAAATAAGTCAGATAAGCGGTAAAATATTGTTGGGGAATGCGGTAAAATCTGCTACGGTTAAAGTGTAACATATTGATAATTAACATTAATCATAGAGCGAGGATGAGAACAATGAGACAGAAATGCAATCCCCAGATGAGTCTTTTCACGAAGCCATGCAGCAAGCCGATAGCCAGGGAGCTTGAGCAGATATCGAAGATTTTGGATGAGACGCCGCGGTTGATGGAGATCGTATATGATGATCTGGTACGTGGGAAGAAAGCGGACACGGGGCGCGAGGGGATGACAGCCGAGCAGGTATTGCGGAGTGCGATATTGAAGCAGTACCGCCAGCTGAGTTATGAGGAGTTGTCGTTTCATCTTGATGATTCCTGGGCATTCCGGGAATTTGCCCGCTTGGAGAGTTGGCAGCATCCCAGCAGGTCGGTTTTGCAGGAGAACATCAAGTCGCTTGGGGACGGAACCTGGGAAGCGATTCACCGTGAGATTCTTGGTTATGCGAGGCGCAAGAGGATCGAGACCGGCAGGAAGGTGAGGATAGATTCCACGGTAGTGGAGACAGATATTCATCACCCGACTGATTCGACGCTTCTGTGGGATGGTATTCGGGCCATGACCCGGTGGCTTGTTCAGGGGAAAGAGATCAAGCCCCAGCCTGGTTATGTGTTTTGTGATCATACGCGGGGAGCAAAGAAGCGGGTAATCATCATACTCAACGCCAGGAAGGAAAAGGTACGCGAAGGAGCTTACCGGGACTTGCTTGCCTATGCGCATCGGGTAGTGGGGTATGCGGTGGGAGCGATATCCGAGCTTGAAGGGTTTGAAGGGGAAACGGTCATGGATATGTTGACGGCGAGGGACCTGGCAGCCAATCTTGATCGAGCTGTAGGCCTTTTGAGAAGGATCATCGATCAGACCGAGCGTCGGGTTATACGCGGTGAGAAGGTGCCTGCTTCTGAGAAGATTGTATCGTTTTTTGAAGATCATAGCGACATTATTGTAAAGGGAAGAAGGGATACCCAGTATGGTCACAAGGTTTTCCTGACCGGAGGCCCGACCTGTCTGATCCTGGATTGTATGATCGAGCGGGGCAATCCTGCGGACAGCGAGAGATACAAGCATCTTCTTGAGAGGCAAGCCTGTATGTATGGGAGGATGCCCTTGAAGGTCAGCGCTGATGGCGGGTTTGCCTCCCGTGATAATCTGGCATTTGCCAGGGGTAACAATGTGAGGGATGCGGTTTTTGCCAAGAGGCGTGGTCTTTCGGTGCTTGATATGGCAAAGAGTGCGTGGGTATACAAGGCGTTGCGCAACTTTCGGGCCGGAATAGAGGCCGGTATCTCGACACTGAAGAGGGCTTTTGGCCTTGATCGGTGCACCTGGTCCGGATGGAAGGGGTTCAAGCAATATGTATGGAGCAGCATTGTATCCTATAACCTGTTGGTGCTTGCCCGGATTAACCTGGCAAAGGCGTAAAGGGATTTGATCCGAGGTCAACTTCACTAACTGATGGTGAGCTATGTCTAAAAACATGAATTATCAAGTATCTATCTCATAATCGAATCGTACAGACCGGCATTATTCTGATGGATGATAAAAATGTATTCATGTGCTGTAATTATGAAACCGCTTTTACTCCAAAAATGCCGGTTTCCGGATGGACACTAGATAAGAGTTGGGTTACAATGGTGTCTAACAAAATTAATATATTAGCAAATAATACTCATAGATTATATTATTCAGTTTCTATTTTTTTCTTGAAGTTAAGAATATCTTATAGATGTTGGCAAGTATCGTCTTATTTAGAAAAATATGATCAGTATCCCGGAGAATTATGGTTGCAAGGTAGGCTGTGTGCAAAAAGCTGCAGGGGTATAATTTACATCCTTGTTTCAGGCTTTTTATATATTGCTTATCAAAACAATACTTGTCCCTTATTCTTATTGATTTTACCAATTGCAATTGGTTCCATTGATGTTTTTATAGTCCAACGGTTAAAAACTCTGGTCTTTGAAAATAGACATAAAAAAATCAATCAAAAACTGGAGGAGATAAATAAATTTATTGATGAGCATATCACAACTCTCGATATTAAGAGAGGTAACTCTATAGATGATTATGGGCAGGTGAAATATGATAAATGGTTAAAGGAAAAAGAGTATTTTATAACAAATGTTTTAAAGCGCCAGTTGGATTTAGATGAAGTTCTTAATTTCATAAGCGAGAACACCTTGATATCTTGTATAGAAAAAAGGCTCAATGAGTATGAGGTCAAAGATATTGTATCTGATTACTATGATGATATGGATCCATATAAATATGAACAGTTCTGTGCCCAGCTGCTAAATCAGAATAGTTGGCAAACCTACGTTACAAAGAGGTCAGGTGATCAAGGCGCAGATATAATTGCAAAAAAGAATAATGATAAAATTGTTATACAGTGTAAGAAGCATAACAAGCCGGTGGGTAATAAATCCGTACAGGAAATATATGCTGCTAAAGAATTTTATAAAGCGACAAGAGGTATAGTGGTGTCCAATAATGTATTTACTCGATCAGCAAAGCAACTTGCAAAAAAACTAAACATTGACCTCTTGAATCATAAAGATTTGTTGGACTTGTAATTCTAATATGGGAGAGATTGCTCTAACAAAATGGATGAGTAATATGCTCTTGTAACTTGCTTCACAAGATACGAGTACTTATAGATATATGGAATCAAGATTTGTCATCCGATTGTTGTAATATGCGAAGGATATATTCAGTTATGGACATTAAATCATTACTCATGGCATCTACTATCCTTTTGAAATAACTATCATCATTTCTAATGACAGCATTGGGTGAGGTTTGGATATTTACAGGTATACAGCCTGGTGGTATCTATAAAATATAACATATCATAAGGAATTCTATGTGTAATAAGGAATTTGAGCAAATTAATATATACTGCGATGAAAGTAGGCACACAAACAAGGATTATCCATATCTTGTGATTGGCGCACTTTCGTGTCCTAGGGATAAGAAAAATGAGATCATTGGCAAAATATATTCCTTGCGAAGCAAGCATGGAATATGGCGTGAAATAGGATGGAAAAGCATTTCACAAAATAAAAAGGATTTTTATTTTGATTTAATCAAGTTATTCATGGATGAACCAGAACTAAACTTCCGATGTCTTGTTACGGATAAAAGCTCTCTCAATCATGTGAAATACAACTTGGGTGACAATGAGCTTGGTTTTTATAAGTTATATTACCAGATGCTCATTCACTGGCTCCAACCATCTTGCTCCTATTACGTATATCTCGATTGGCAGATGAATCGGGATCAATATCGTTTCCGCACATTAAGAGATATATTGAGGAGAAAATTAGCTGGAAGAGCAAGAGTTGAATGCCTAGAGCCAGTCAACTCTCGCAGTAATCAACTGATCCAAGTTACTGATTTATTCATAGGTGCAGTAGGCTATTCTTGGAACGAGATAAAAAAGAGTGTTTTTAAAAAAGAATTTTGTAGCGAACTGGCAAAAAGTTTAAGTTTATCCACGCTCCATATATCAACTACAAGGGATTATCCCAAATTCAATATCTTTCATTTTACTGGGTGCTAACTTGGATGAGTACACATCTCTGGCCATTCATTGTTTTAGATGGAAACGATATTAAAGAAAGAAAGGAAGCCTTAAAAAAAATATTCCTAGTAAATTATGTTAGAGATGAACAAGGCAATAAAATTGTAATTGTTAATTGGGAAGGGAAGGTGGTTCATTTTAACGAACATATTTTTGAGCATGCATTCTCGGAGAGTTCAAATTACCGGTATTCTTATGGAATCCACAATAACCCCCTTTCAGAAAGAAGAGCAGCACGAATTCTGTGGATAAAAGAGGTCTTATTAGCTTCAGGATGTGTGGTTGAAGTTTATGGGCATATGCAACGTGATTCACGTGGCAGAACAAAAAAGAGAAGAGTTCTCCTTGTAACCGAAGAAAAATACGTTGTAGTTCTTGAGGTTAGGAATAATTGTGAATATGACTTTATCACTGCATATCCTGCTGATGATAATTATATCAATGAAAAGAAAAGGACGAAGGATTGGAAATTACTAGAAATTAAAGGGGTATTGTCAAATGTTGTGGACGGAGGGTACCCTTCGGCCTGAGTCATAGTTAAGCAGCCTCCTTGAGTTCTCCGTTGATAAAGACCTTTCTTTGAAGGACCAAAGATATCAGGTTATGACCTTT
>Ga0255342_1005909_pt1 | contig 11447 bp, 12 predicted proteins | sample wastewater_treat_3_FD_192416 | JGI IMG/M metagenome (GOLD analysis project Ga0255342, IMG submission 192416) | Wastewater microbial communities from Lulu Island WWTP, Vancouver, Canada - plant14 | ecosystem: Engineered > WWTP > Wastewater > Unclassified | place: Canada: Vancouver, British...
CACCGCTTGCCGAATCTTCAACCATTTTTATCAGATCCTCAATCCAGAAAAACTTTTTAAAACGAACTTTTACAGTCACAATGCTGCGTTGATTGTGCGCGCCGAACGCGCTGATCTCCTTGGAGCAGGGGCACAGCGTGGTCACCGGGACGACCACACCCACCAGAAAGTCCGTCTTTTCCGCGCTGTTTTCGCCGGCAAACAAACAGCGGTACTCCATCATGCTTTTGGCTCTGGAAACGGGCGCCATTTTCTTCAGGAAGTACGGAAACTCGATTTCCATGTGCGCGGACTGTGCGCGGAGCTTCTGCCGCATCTTTTCCAGGATGGTCTGAAACGTCTTGATGTTGATTTGCCCCCGAAAATCGTTGAGCACTTCCACAAACCGGCTCATGTGCGTGCCCTTGAAATGATGGGGCAGGTTGACATACATGTTGATGGTGGCGTTCACCGGCTGTGTGCCGCGCACACGATCCAGCACGATGATCGGGTATTTGATGTTTTTCACCCCGACCTTTTTGATGTCGATATGCCGGGAGTCTTTTTGGTTTTGAATATCAATCATCATAAAAAATGGGCAGTGGGCAATGGGCAATGGGCAATGGGCGATGGGCTATAGGTTATAGGTCCTTTGCCCTTCTCTTTACTTTCCCCCCCTATTGCCCCTAGCCTATCGCCTCTTGCCTTTCTCTTCAGCCTTCAGTCTTCAGCCTTCAGCCTTCAGTCTAATCTCCTATATACGTCACCGCCGCGCTTTCCGATTCCCACACCTTCACGCGCAGAACTTTTACATCGCTGTCTTTTGCCTGCTTGTGCATCTCGCGGTAAACATGGCGGGCGATATTTTCCGATGACGGATTGATTCCGGCAAAAAAGGGAAGGTCGTTGAGGTGCTGATGGTCCATCCGGCCGAGAATTTCCTTAAGCCATTTTTTAACCAGCCGGAAATCGATCAGAATGCCTTCCTCGTTTAACTCCCCTGCGCCGACCGCAACTTCCACTTTGAAGTTATGTCCATGTAATTCCTCACATTTCCCGCCAATCTCGGCAAGCAAATGCGCCGCTGAAAATGATTTAATAATAGCGACTTCGTACATTTTTCCCTCCGGAAATTTACATGGGAACCACTGGGCGAGGTTAATTAGTCAACAGATTCCGTCGGCGTTTACCCGGAATCTTTTTAAGCTGGATTACCAAACGGAGCGCTTCATTCACCGCTTCATCATTGGGGAAATCTTTTGCCACGTCAGGCGATAGCAAAACCAGGTTTGTGCCTTGCGCATAACGATTGGCGTATTTGCCTTGTACGCCTTCCTTGAGCAGCGATGAAAGATCATATTCGGGACGAAGGTCATCATTTTTTTCGTCTATGGATTTCATTTTCATAAGCTTCACGTTCCTTTCTAGTCAGTTCCCTTGCGCTGATAATACGGGTTCGATCTCCCCTGTCTGTATGGGAAACCATCAAAAGCCGGTTGGCAATCGATCTCCCAATTGTTATGTAGCGTTCTTCATCAAAAGAGTGATCCGGATCTTGGATCGTAATGCTAAAACTGCTCCTTAAAACGGTGGTCGCCTCACTGAAAGAAACACGATGCTTTTTTAGGTTAGTTGCGGCTTTGGCGATGTCCCATTCGAAGTCAATCATGACACCAATTTTCTCTCGCAGCGTCTGTGAGCTTGTATTATTTCAAAATATGCCCATTTAAAAATTCAGGCAGTTATCAATCTTGACGGTCTCGTAAAAAGTCTTTTTCGCGCTCTTTTCGTCATACCGGCGAAGGCCGGTATTCAGTAATTACAATGAGTTATGGACCCCGGCTTTCGCCGGGGTGACGGTGTGGGTTGCTTTTTACGAGTTCATCAATCTTATCACTGCACTCACCTTTTAAGAAAAGATTACGCCCTGTTTTTATTTGAAATCAAGTATTTTCTTCAGGTGTCGTTTTTTTTCGTGAAAAATCAGTGTCTAAGACGATCATTGCAGTCCCTTCCAATCTTCCGGCGCAACGGGTTGCGTGGGATCATCATACTGCAAAACAGAATTGCGTAAAACCTTTAATCGATCTTCAGAATTGTCAGTATAAGGCATAACCTTCAGCACCGGTTTTCCACGGTCTGTAATGATCATTGTTTCTCCGCTCTTTTCAATGAGACGAAAATATTCCAGTGATCGTGGTTTAAATTGAGATTTCGAAACAGAACGTACCATGTTCTGATTCTCCTCATTTTGCATCGTCATGTGATCATAGGAACATTGTGTTTCTTTTCAAGCAATATTGTGAAGCTTTAGCCCATCTATCTTATTGAAGTGCTGATCAACGGTAAAAATTTCGTGATTCCCGGAAAGAGCTATGGCCGCGATGATCAGATCGGAAAGGGGTATGATGCTTTCCGCTCTCCGGAGGGATGAAGACATTTTACCGGCGGTTACCCAAATATCCCGTGTTATTTCCAAATAGGGCAGCTTCGCCAGGTTTTGTTCCACAAGAGACGCTTCTTTTGGAGTCTTCACACCTTGTAATATCTCGGCCATAACCATACCGACCATAATGACTTTGCGCTCCCGCAAAAGACTCTTGAGATGAAGAGTGAATTCAGATGCCGGCTCCCTAAAAAACTCAATCCAAACACAAGTATCAACGATGATCCCGGCATTCATTCAACTCATCCTCTTCCATTTTCTGCCAATCTGAATCGATGTTAATTTTACCGCTAAGAGCGACAATATTTTCAATGGATTTTTTTTCTATATACTCCCTGATGGATAATTCAATGGCTTTAGTTTTCGTCTTTGCCTTTGTCTGGGCCAAGAGTGCTTCCATAAGATCATCTTGTATGTTAATTGTCGTCCTCATAATATTCTCCTTTGAGCATACACTTTCAGTGAAATCATACATCATTCCTATCCCATGTCAAGGATATCGTTTCACCAAAAAAGATGAAACCGTAAAAAAGCCCGGCATCGTCGTCATGTCTGTGAATATTTCATTACGGATACTCGACGCTCATTGCTTGCCACGCATAACCTCTGCCCCTTCTGCGAGCCGTGAGCCATGAGAGTTTTCCCTATCCGCCATTCACCATTCACCATCGCCTATTGTCCATAGGCCAAAATAACAAATGCCGGGTGAAAATGCCCCGTTTATTGGCCTGATTTGCTGATTGTATGAGGATTTGCATCATGAATATTTTTGTAAGACCATGATATTTATATGGAAAATTAAAAATATTTCTATCTGGCATATCCGTTGCTTTTACTTCACCCGCAACGAATGTAGTTTTTAAAGAAAACATTGAGGAGGTGAAACGACAAAAAATTAACATTGAAAAAAACATAGTCATTATGTTAGGGATACAAAACAAGAAACCAAATTGAAACGTCATTTTAAAAGAGGAGGGTTCCCATGTTAAAGTATTTCAGAGCTAAAAGAGGACAGAAAGGTTTTACGTTGATTGAGTTGATGATCGTCGTCGCGATCATCGGTATTCTGGCGGCCATCGCCATCCCGCAGTTTGCAAGCTACAGAAAGAAATCGTACGATGCGCAGGCCAAAGCGGAATTGAAAAGCTGGTACACAGCTTGCCAGGCGTATGTAGTTGATCATCCGTCATATACATGCGATAATACCGCCGGTGGTACATTTACCAAGAGTGATAAAGTGACTATCACCGTAACAGATAATGAAAAAGCCACTTCTAAACATGACGATGGTGACAAAACTTTTACTCTTGATAAAGGCAATATCACTTCCTAGCAAATCCATTTTGACTGATTTCTTTCATAAAGCGGCTGGGAACAAATTCTCAGCCGCTTTAACGAGAAGGAAACACCCTTAAATATTTAAGATGATAGTTCAGTCTGCTTTTTTAAGGATGAACCCTCACGCCCTTTCGTAATTCCGACGAAAATCTGAATCTGGTAATATCAAAGGTTTCTGGATAGCGATTTCCGCCGGTTTGACGAGATGGTAGCGTGAAAATTGTGCATCATGGCATTGCATCAAGGTTTCAAAATGATCCTCTACGCAATGGTAATAATGCAAATCTTGCGGATGGTGGGGGCAGGTATTCGGCTGCGGGCAATGGAAGAAAAATAGTGTAACCGCCCAAAAATGACGCCCTCGTAAAAAGTCAATTTCGCACTCTTTTCGTCTTACCGGCGAAGGCCGGTATCCAGTAATTACAATTAGTTATGGACCCCGACTTTCGCCGGGGTGACGGTTTGGGTTACTTTTTACGAGTTCATCAAAAATGACTTGCCATATAAAAAGTAATGCGATACGTGTTTGTTTATTGGAATACATGGAGGTAGTTGCTATGCCGATGAGTTTGCGAATACCCAGACAAAAAGAAAACATGATAAAGAAAGCGGCGCTAAAAGAGAAAAAAACGAAAACGGCTTTTGTCATAGAAGCCATTGATGAAAAGCTGGGATTAGTCAGAAACAGAGAAAGTGCATTACGAAATTTTGCCGGTTGGCTTACCAATAAAGAAGCGGAAGAATTGCGGCATGCTACAAAAATATTTGAAACTATAGAGGAAGGCGACTGGAAATGAGGCTGATCCTGGATACCAATATATATTCAGATTTTGCCGAAGGAAAACCAGAGGTAGTGGATATTATCGCCGGCAAAACGCGAGAAATTTGTTTTCCCGCAATCGTTTTAGGAGAACTTTATTATGGTTTTCGCAAAAGTTCCCGGAAAAAATTGAACGAAGAAAAAATAGAGAAATTTATCAATATATTTCATGTGGAAATAATTTCAGTAGATGAAAATGTTTCCCGTAAATATTCTCTTATCTATGAATATTTAGAAAAAAAAGGCTGTAAAATTCCCGTTAACGATGTTTGGATCGCTGCTTGCTGCATGGCTGATGGCGGCACCCTTCTGACCCGGGATAAACATTTTAATCATATTGAACAAATAGAAAAAATCGTTCTGGTGTAATCATTTAATTCGGGTGGAAAATGGGGTCGCTTAATTTTGAAACTATTTTTTTGCGATAGAGGCTATTGGTTCTCCTTCTGGATATTAAGCGCCGTAATGATGCTTGCTGATGCCGCAAAAAGGATGGCCTGCCCTGAATGAAGAACTTGTCGGCAAAACAAGAATGTTTTATTAAACTTATTCTCCTTTCCCTTATTTTTCTTTTCATCCTGGCTGAATTTCTTCTGGCGCTTACGCCGCCCGTTTCCCGCGATGCGCTCATTCATCATCTGGCCATTCCCAAGCTCTGGCTTGTTCACGGCGGATTTTACGAAACGCCCTGGGCCGGATTTTCTTACTATCCGATGAATCTGTCTCTTCTCTATCTCGTGCCTTTGTATTTCGGCAACGACATTATTCCCAATTTTATCCACTTAAGCTTTGGTCTCGGCACGGCTGTGTTGCTTTACAGTTATTTAAATAAAAGGTGTGGGCAGTTTGCCGGTTTGCTGGGAGCGCTGATGTTTATCAGTCTGCCGACGATTTTACGAACGGCCACGACCGCTTATGTGGATGTCGGCCTGGTGTTTTTTACCACGCTCAGCGTCCTGTCTTATGTGTATTGGAGGGACACGGAATATCAAAGCAACGGGTGGCTGTTGGTATCCGCAATAGCCATGGGTCTGGCGCTGGGCACAAAATACAGCGCTCTTCCGGTTTGGTTTTTTCTTACGCTGGCTATTGTTTTTGTTTACGCTAGAGAAACCGGAAGACAGTGGCCGGCTCTCCAGTACGGCTTTCTGTTTTTTGTGATTTCGCTGATGGTCTTTTCTCCGTGGCTGATCAAAAACGCCATTTTGACGGGCAATCCTCTTTATCCTTTATTGAAAAGCTTCTTCGGGGACGGCGGCATCAATGTGGAGGGGGTTTATTCCGCAATGTCGGGAGACGCGGGCGGCAGTATGTTTAAAACGCGGCAATGGTTCTGGGGAGAGAGTGTGTGGGAAACCCTGTTGATCCCCCTTCGTTTCTTTCTCCAGGGGCAGGATCACAACCCCCGCTATTTTGACGGGGTTTTGAATCCCGTGTTGCTCTTCATTGCCCCCTTTGCGTTCATCAACAAAACATTGAAAACGGAAAAGCTTCTTTTCCTTTGTTTTGCGGCCTTTGTGATTCTCCTGGCTTTTTTCATGGATCAGCACCGGATACGCTATATCCTGCCGGCGGTGCCTTTTGTCATTATTCTGGCGGTGCTCGGTTTTGTGAATCTCTTCAACTGGATGATGGAAAAACAAAAACCGCTGCAAAAAATCTATCTGGCCGCCTTTATTTTGATGGTAGTCGTCATGATCGGTTTCAACGCGGTCTATGCGAAAAACTACTTTGCCAAAATCGCACCGATGGGCTACATCCTGAAAAAAGAATCCCGGCATCAGTTTATTGCCAGATACGACGGCAGTTATCCGGCTGTCCGGTATATAAACGAACATACACGGGCAGATGCAAAGATCCGATTGATTCTTCTGGCGGGGCGCGGCTATCACCTGGACAGGCCCTATGACGATGACGCTTCTTTTGGAATGGAAGTTATTCGCAAATTTGTGTCTTTCTCCAAGGATGAGATCGCGTTTCAAAAGTATCTGCGGTCGCTGGGCTGCACGCATCTGCTGGTACGGTATGAATTGATGCGACAGTTTCTGACCGACAACTATTCACCGGAGGAAATCGGGCGATTTTCCGAACAGTTTTCCAAAACAGTTGAGATTCCTTTCTATGACGGACACTACGCCGTGTTTCGGATAAAGGCCGGATCATGATGAATTCGAATCAAACTGCATAAGTGCTTTTTCCTGCATCGTCTGATAACCCGAAACAGGAAAGAACGAAAACAAGGAATTTTGATGCTCTCGTAGAAAGTCTATTTTGCTCCCTTGATGTCATTCCCTCAAGATCAGGAATCTAGTGATTAAAAAGGGTTATGGACTCCCGCTTCCGCGGGAGTGACAGGAATAAGCATTTTTTACTTCAGCGTCAATTCCTGCTTTCCGGAAATCGATAAAAATACAATGAAATCAATTTTATGCGAGTTTTGAATCTTTGTTGACCAATCGTTGTTAATTTGCCTTGACATTGCACTATGTTTGGTTTAATAACCTTTGTGACTTTTAGTCAGTAATCGGATGAAAGTCATCCCTCGGGGTTCAGCGTTTTTCCCCCTCGAGTGTCCGGAATTGATACCCGGGTGTTTTCGCAGGGCAAAATCAATTTCAACTACAATTGGATGTTTTCTTGAAAGTGGAAAAGGATCCACAAAATGTCTGAAATCACTACCATTATAAATCAGAAAGGGGACATATGGGCCGGTCGTAAGCGGTCCTTGAAATATTGTACGCGGTAAGCAGGTGAATATGGGTGCGCAGCTTGGCCCCAAACAAATTTATGAGCCGTAAACCCAATTTGGCGGTTCATAAGGAAAGAGAAGGAGGAGAATAATGTCATTTAAGATCAAAAAAGCGGCTGTTTTAGGTGCGGGAGTCATGGGCGCGGGCATCGCGGCTCATCTGACCAATGCCGGTATCGAGTGCTACCTGCTCGATATCATTCCATTCGAACTGACGGAAGATGACAAGAAAAAAGGCTTGACGGAAAAAAGCCCTGCATGGCGAAATCGCTTTGCGGCAAACGGTCTGGCTGCCGTAACCAAGTCCAAGCCGGCCAGCTTCTTCAGCAAGAAGAACGCATCCATGATCAAGATCGGGAACTTTGAGGACAATTTGAACTGGCTGGCCGATGTGGACTGGATCTGCGAGGTCGTCGTCGAAAACCTCAAGATCAAGCAGGAACTTTTTGCCAAAGTGGAAAAAGTCGTCAAACCGACCTGCATCGTTTCCACCAATACCTCCGGTATTCCCATTAAAGACATCAGCGCGAAGTTCGGCCCCGCGCTGAAAAAACGTTTTCTGGGAACCCACTTCTTCAATCCTCCCCGCTACATGAAACTCATGGAAATCATTCCCGGCGAGGAAACCGAAAAAGAAGTCGTAGATTACATGGTGAAATTCAGCGAGGAAACCCTGGGCAAGGGCGTGGTCATCTGCAAAGACAGACCGAACTTTGTCGGCAACCGCATCGGCGTCTTTGATCTGTCCGACTGCATCAAGATCATGTTGGAAAAGAAGATGAAGATTGATGAAGTGGACGCCATCGTCGGCAAGGCCCTCGGCCATCCCGGCACGGCCGTTTTCGGAACGATGGACCTCGTCGGTCTCGATGTCGGATACCATGTCGCCAAAAACCTGTATGATGCCGTTCCCGATGATGAAGCCCGCGATACCTTCAAGGCGGAGCCTTTCCTGGAAAAAATGATCGCGAACAAATGGCTGGGCAACAAATCCAAGCAGGGCTATTACAAGAAAACCAAGGATGCCGCCGGCAAGAAAGTCAAGTTGATGCTCGACATTGATACGATGGAATACGTGCCGGCAGGCAAACCGAAATTCGATTCCATCAGCGCCGCGAAAAAGCTGGAAAACGTCGCGGACTCCATTAAGCTCGTCTTCAATGCAGACGACAAGGCCGGTGATTTCACGCGCGCGTATCTGTGCAAAACCTTCATCTATTCGGCCAACCGGGTCGGTGAAATCTGCGACGACATTATGGCCATCGATAACGCCATGAAATGGGGCTACAACAACAAGCTGGGTCCCTTCGAGGCCTGGGATGCCGTCGGCGTCAAAGAAGCCGTCGAAGTCATGAAGAAGCTGAAATTGAAAGTCCCGAAGAAAGTCGAAGAGATGCTGAAGAAAGGTTGCGAATCTTTCTATGTCACCAAAGCAGACGGCAAATACTACTACGATTTTGAAAAGAAGGGATACGCCAAGATTGACGCAAATCCCAAAATCATCCTGCTGCCGGATTTCAAGAGCCGCAACAAGATTGTCAAAGAAAACGAAAGCGCCAGCCTCATTGACATCGGTGACGGCGTGGTCTGCCTGGAATTCCATACCAAGATGAATTCGATCGACGAAGGTCTGAATCAGATGCTCAACGATTCCTGCGACATCGTCGAGAAAGATTTTGAAGGCATGGTGGTCGCCAATCACGACGAGCGGGCATTCTCCGCGGGCGCAAACGTCTTTGCAGTTCTGGTTGCCGCGCAGAAGGGCGAGTGGGATCTGCTGGAAAAGAGCATCGAAGCCCTGCAGAACGGCAATATGAAAATGAAGTACCTCTCCAAGCCGGTTGTAACGGCTCCGGCCGGTCTGGCGCTGGGCGGCGGCTGTGAAATCGCCATGCACGGCGCCCGCTGTCTGCCGAACGGCGAGACCTATATGGGTCTGGTGGAAGTCGGCGTCGGCGTGCTGCCCGCGGGCGGCGGCTGCAAGGAAATTCTGCTGCGCGTGACGGAAGGCATTCCGGATGGCGTTGTGGAAGCCGGTCTGAATCTGCAGTACCATATGGCCAAAGCGTTTGAAAATATCGCGATGGCAAAGGTTGCCACCAGCGCGATGGAAGCGATGGAACTGGGCTACATCCGTAAGACGGAGGCCATCAACATGAACCGCGATCAGCAGATTTATGAGGCCAAGCAGTTGGTGAAATCCCTGGTGATGGCCGGATACAAACCTCCCAGACCCGCCTTGATCCCCGTGATGGGCGAGAACTTCCGCGGTTTGGCGGACGCTATTCTGATGAATATGCGTTACGGCAACTTTATTTCCGATTTCGATCTGGTCGTGTCCAGAAAAGTGGCCTATGTTCTCTCCGGCGGTGACTGCGCGGAAGGAACGTTTGTGTCCGAGCAGGAAATCCTGGATCTGGAAAGAGAAGGTTTCCTCAGCCTGATGGGCGAAACAAAAACGCACGAGCGCATTATGCACATGCTGACCAAGGGCAAGCCTCTGCGCAACTAATTTGAATGAAACAACGTGCGCGGCGGTTTGAAAAAACAGCTAAAAAACCTCCGCGCCTTCTAGAAATGAAGGAGGAAAATCATGAGTGATGCTGTAATTGTTGAAGCCGTAAGAAGTCCAGGCGCTCGCAGAAAGGGTGGTCTTGCCGCTACCCGAGCGGATGAGTATGGTATCCAGGTACTCAAAGGTTTGCTTGCCAGAGTCCCGCAGGTAAAGCCTGAAGAAATAGATGATTTGATTGTCGGTTGTTCTTTCCCGGAAGCCGAAACGGGGATGAACTTGGGTAGAATTCTGGCGATGGGAGCGGGTCTTCCGATTTCCGTTTCCGGTATGACCGTAAACCGCTTTTGTGCTTCCGGTCTCCAGGCCATTGCCGATGCGACGGCCAAGATTCGCGCCGGCTGGTCGGATGTTATCATTGCCGGCGGCTGCGAGAGCATGACGCATATTCCGATGGGCGGCTCCGCCATGCGTCCGCATCCGGATTGGAAATTCGACGGCAGCATGCCCAATGTCTATATCAACATGGGCAACACGGCTGAGAACGTCGCGGCGAATCATAATATTTCGCGTGAAGATCAGGATAAGATGGGCGTGGAAAGCAACCGCCGCGCGTATGAAGCCATCAAGGCCGGAAAATTCAAGGAAGAAATTATTCCTATTAAGGCCGCGAAGTATGTCAAAAAGAACGGCAAACGCATTCGCGAATACGTGACGTTTGACACGGATGACGGTGTGCGTTGGCCGACAACGATCGAAAACATGGCCAAATTGAAATCGCCCTTCAAGCTCGGCGGCAGCGTGACGGCGGCCAACTCCTCTCAGATGACCGACGGCGCTGCTTTCTGTATGCTGATGACGCCGGAAAAAGCAAAGGAATATGGGTTGAAACCCCTTGCCAGGCTGGCCTATTATGCAGTCGCCGGATGTTTGGCGGAAGAAATGGGCGTCGGTCCCGCTTACGCGATTCCGAAGGTTCTGAAAATGGCCGGTTTGACGACGAAAGACATTGATGTGTTTGAAATCAATGAAGCTTTTGCGTCGCAGGCGATTTATTCCTGCCGCACGGTCGGCATCGAGGATCGCTACTGGGCGGGTGACATCAACCCGAACGGCGGCGCGATTGCCATCGGCCATCCGCTGGGATGCACCGGCGCAAAATTGACCGCTCAGTTGCTGCATGAGCTGAAACGCCGCAATGCAAAACGCGGCATCGTTTCCATGTGTATCGGCGGCGGCATGGGCGCAGCCGGTATTTATGAAATGCTGTAGTTAAAACCCCTCCAGCGCCAAGCTGAAAACGTCGCTCGAACCCTTCCGCCATAGAAACATTCATGGCGGAAGGGCGGGCGGCATTTCTTTGTTGAGTCTTTAAGAAACTCTTTTTCAAAAAGAAGCATTTTTGCTTGAAACAGGGGAAACTTTAAGCTATAGCAGACGGCACTTGGGCGGTTAACTCAGCGGGAGAGTGCTACCTTCACACGGTAGAAGTCGCTGGTTCAATCCCAGCACCGCCTACCATTCAAAAAAACAGGGATTATCCATTCACGGTTAATCCCTTTTCTTTTATATGCAGATGAAATCTGATCATGAATCAAAATCA
>Ga0255342_1005925_pt1 | contig 11417 bp, 9 predicted proteins | sample wastewater_treat_3_FD_192416 | JGI IMG/M metagenome (GOLD analysis project Ga0255342, IMG submission 192416) | Wastewater microbial communities from Lulu Island WWTP, Vancouver, Canada - plant14 | ecosystem: Engineered > WWTP > Wastewater > Unclassified | place: Canada: Vancouver, British...
ATCAGCATCAAATATCACCTGACCACAGGCAGCCCCAGGGGAGGCAGGAAGTCCCACTGCAATTGGATCGAGCTTTACCGTGTTATCTATCTGCCTATGTAGGAGTTGATTAATCTGTTCGGCATCGACCCGGAGTAATGCTTCTTCTTTAGTTATTAACCCTTCATTAACCATATCAACTGCTACCTTGACCGAAGCTCGGGCGGTACGTTTACCATTCCTGGTTTGCAGCATGTATAAGGTTCCTTTTTCAACGGTAAACTCAATGTCTTGTAAATCACGATAGTGTTTCTCTAATTTCTCACAGGTATCAACAAACTGCTGATAAACTGTCGGCAGCTCCTCCTGCAGGTGAGATATAGGCAGGGGAGTACGAATCCCGGCTACTACATCTTCTCCCTGAGCATTAACCAAAAACTCACCATATAGCTTACGCTCACCGGTGGAGGGATCACGGGTAAAGGCTACCCCGGTACCACAGTCCTGGCCCATGTTGCCAAAAGCCATACACTGTACATTTACAGCCGTTCCCAGGTCATCATCTATTTTGTTCAGCCGACGATAAACAATAGCCCGTTGATTATTCCAGGAATTAAATACGGATTTAACTGCCAGAACTAGCTGGTCCCTTACATCCTGGGGAAAATCAAACCCTTCCTCTTGTTTTACCAGGGATTTATATTCAGAAATTATCTCTTTAAGCTCAGAAGCAGGAATTTCATAGTCGAAGATAAGGCTGAGCTTGCGCTTATATTTCTCAACAATTTCATCAAACAGGTTATGTTCCAGTTCCAGAACTACATTACTAAACATCTGGATAAAGCGCCGGTAACAATCATAGGCAAAGCGCTCATCACCAGTTAAAGTAGCCAAACCCAAAACGCTTTCGTCATTAAGACCCAGGTTAAGAATAGTATCCATCATACCCGGCATAGAAACGGCCGCTCCGGAACGAACTGAAACCAGTAAAGGATTTTCTTTTTTGCCAAAGCCCTTACCCGTCTGCTCCTCCAGTTTAGCCAGAGCTTCAAAAACCTGGTCCAACATACCCGGGGGAAATTCATTGCCAGCAGCCAGGTATTCGTTACAGGCTTCTGTGCTTATAGTAAATCCAGGAGGAACCGGCAGACCAATAAGAGTCATTTCAGCCAGGTTGGCACCTTTGCCTCCCAGCAGGGAACGCATATCCGAATTCCCTTCTTCGAACATATAAACATATTTTTTACTAGACATTGCTCAACCTCCTATAGTAGATTTCAAGTATTTTGCTGGCAGTCTCTTCCACCGCCCGGTTAGTAACATCTATTACCGGACATCCCAGCCTTTTCATAATTGTGCTGGAATACTCGATTTCTTCCAGTATACGCTCGGGATTAGCATAACTGGCCTGCCCCTTTAGTCCCAGGGTTTTTAACCTTTCCGCCCGGATGTGATTTAACTGATCCGGGTTTATGGTTAAGCCTATAACCTTGCCCCTTTCTACTTTAAAAAGTTCTTCCGGCGGGTTTACTTCCGGAACCAGTGGAACATTGGCAACTTTAATACGTTTATGGGCCAAATACATGGAAAGAGGTGTTTTTGAAGTGCGGGAAACCCCTACCAGCACTATATCAGCCAGGTTAATACCCCGTGGGTCTTTACCGTCATCATAACGGACAGCAAATTCTACGGCTTCTACCCGGCGATAGTACATTTCATCCACCTTGCGCAACAGGCCGGGCTCCCTTTTCGGCTCCATGCTACTAACGCTTTTGAAAGCTTCAATCAAGGGGCCGACAATATCTACACATACTACATTATACTTACTAGCCTCGGCTCTCAAGTGTTCGGCCAGTTCATTTATGACCAGGGTATAGGCAATTATGGAATTATTACTGCTGGCCTGATGTACAATCTCATCCAGGGTATCAGTATCAGAAATATTAGGTATTCTCCTGATTTCCATAGTACCTGAGTTAAACTGGCTGGCAGCTGCACGAACAACCATCTCCGCCGTTTCCCCAATAGAATCAGATACTATATATACTTTGGGCAAATGATCCAGCAAAGCAAAAACCTCCATTTTCTGGCTAAATTTCCGAATTTCCTACTGACCCGGAAGAACCATAAATATGATTAACCAATATTAGCGCCATCACTGGCTAAATCCAGGAAAAGGCGGGCTATATTGGTCTTGGTAATTTTACCTACTACCTCCAGCTTTTCATCCCCTTCCGGGTCGATATAGCTTTTTACCACTGGAAGACTGTCAACCTCGTGCTCTACTATTCTCTTAACTGCATCCACAACCGTATCATCAACTCCAGCAGTAACGATATTAGGCATACGGGTCATAATTATACTTACCGGCATTTTATGAATGTCCGCATGCCCCAGGGTAGTTTTTAAAAAATCTTTACGCGATACCACCCCACTGAGAAAGTTCTCATCATCAACAATAAATATACTACCGGTATCCTCCATAAACAAGGTTACAATGGCATCATATATACTGCAATTTTCTTTCATTATTACCGGCAGGGACTGCACATCCTTGACCCGATATTGATTAATTATTCTTTTTAGTTCATTGCCAAATCCTTCGGATTTAAAGGTGTAGCCCACCCGTGGTTTAGCTTCTAAAAATCCAGACATGGTAAGAACAGCCAGGTCCGGACGCAAAGCCGCCCTGGTTACATTTAAAAGTTCGGCTATTTTCTCACCGGTAATAGGACAATCGTTTTTTACTATTTCCAGGATTTTCTCCTGCCTGTCACTCAGTTCGATATTATCCACCGCCTATGTGCTATACTTTTTAGCTTAAAAGGCACTAATTATATATACTATATCACTAAAAAATATCCTGTTGAAGATATTTTTTTATACCACAATTTTGGAAAAATCGGCAATAAAATTACATAGATTAGCTATTGATTTTAACAGTCCCAGACGGGCAGCTTTCAGTTCTACATCATCAACCATTACCATTACGGCGTTAAAGAAATCATCTACCTCCGGGCGCAGGCCGGCCAGCATTTTACAGGCCCCCAGGTAATCGCGGGTATTAATGTTACGGTAGACGTCATACTTGATGAGATTTAAACTGCGATTAAGATTTATTTCACTTTCATCCACCAGTACATCTATATTTATGTTGTCATCAGGCCATTTTTTAGTCAGGTTATTACAGCGGTTATAAACCACCATAAAATCATCAAATATGTCCGCCTGGCGCAAATCCTGCAGGGCCTTTATGCGAATAGAAATGTCGGTAATATCGTGCGAAGGTATAGCCAGAGCCGCATCAATGAGATCATAAGAGTACCCCCGCTCCAGCAGTACCCCGCGCATGCGCTGGACAATAAACTCAGATACCTCGGATATGGTATCCTTACGGCTGATGTCGGTTTGAATGTCAGCAAAATTATCATAGGCCTTACCCACCAGAGCTGCTAAGTCCAGGCTGAGCCCGCTATCCAGAATAATGTGTACTATACCCATAGCCTGGCGTCTTAAGGCATAGGGATCCTGAGAGCCGCTGGGTTTTATGCCGATAGCAAAACAACCTGCCAGGTTATCAATTTTTTCGGCCAGGCTTAAAACCTTACCACTCTCAGTAGTCGGCAAAATGTCTCCTGCTGAACGAGGCAGGTAATGCTCAAATATGGCCTGGCTAACTTCTGGTTTTTCCCCGCTCTTTATAGCATAGTAGCGGCCCATAGTACCCTGCAGCTCAGGAAACTCATAAACCATACTGCTAACCAAATCTGCTTTGCATAAGAGGGCGGCACGTTTCAGGGTGTCGTCATCACTTAAACTACAGGCTTCACCAATAGCCACGGCCAGGGTCTTAAGCCTCTCCACCTTATCCATAATACTGCCCAGACGCTCGTGAAAGAGTACCTCTTTAAGTCCATCTACCATGTCTACCAGAGGCCTGCGAGTATCCTCATTCCAGAAAAACAGGGCGTCTTCCAGGCGGGCCTTTAGTACCCTTTCATTACCGGCCCGGACCACATCCAGGCTGTAATCAGTTCCATTACGTACTCCGATAAAGCCGGACATGAGCTGGCCTTGATTATCGAAGACGGGAAAATAACGCTGGTGCTCAATCATAGAAGTAGTCAATACTTCTGGAGGTACCTCCAAATAAGAGGGAGAAAAACTTCCATAGAAAGCAGTTGGATATTCTAACAAATAAGTTATTTCCTCCAACAGGTCCTCATTTTCCATAGGCTGCCCACCGACAGCAGCAGCAACATCTAAGACCTGTTTTCTAATTAGCTCTTTTCTTTCCTCCTGGTCTAAAATTACATAGTTCTCCCGCAGGACCTGGAAGTAATGTCCCGCGTCCTTAATCGGCAGCGCTCCACTGGATAGGAACCGGTGGCCATAGGTCTCATTGCTACTCTTAATATTTTCTACCTGAATATCGACTTTTTCATTGCCCAATATTGCCAGTAACCATCTGATAGGCCGGGCAAAGCGGGTATGGTAATAACCCCAGCGCATAGACTTGGGAAAGCTCAGGCTGTTGATAATATCCAGCAAAACGTTGGGAAGGATTACCATGCTGTCATTACCTTTTTCCTTCTTTATTACAAATATATACTCAACTCCCCCGACCTCCCGAACTACTAGATTATTGAAATCCACCTTCTGGCTGCGGGCAAACCCCAGTCCAGCTTTGGTCGGATTACCCTCCTGGTCAAATGCTATAGATTTTTTGGGTCCCCGGATTTCCAACCGGGCATCTGGCTGCTTCTCCTCCAGACCTTGAACTAAAAGGGTTAGCCGGCGAGGGGTACCGTAGCTTAGTATTTCTTTATAAGCGAGGCGGGCATCATCAAGCTGTTTCCGGGCGCTGGCTTTTAAATCGGCTATGGCCCTACCCATGTAGGCTGAAGGCATCTCCTCCACACCTATTTCCAGTAGTAAATCCCTTGCCATCTATAGCACCTCCTCATCTATTATTAAGGTTTTTCTAAGTTCTTCATCTTTGATTAAGGGATAGCCCAGGCGCTTACGCTGCTCCAGGTATTCTCCCGCCACCAGTCGGGCCAGGTTACGCACCCGGGCAATGTAACCGGTACGCTCAGTTACGCTAATAGCCCCCCGGGCATCCAGGAGGTTGAACAGGTGAGAGCATTTCAGCACATAATCATAAGCTGGTTGGGGCAAATGCCGGGCCGCTATTTTTTGAGCTTCCTCTTCGCAGAGGGTAAACATGGTACTCAAAGTGCTTACCGTAGCCAATTCAAAATTATAATGGGAGTAATCCACTTCGGCCTGGTGATGAACATCAGCATAGCTTATACCATCCACCCATTCTATATCAAAAACACTCTCCCGGTTTTGAATATACATGGCTATGCGCTCCAGGCCATAGGTAATTTCGGCGCAAACGGGATAACAGTCAATACCCCCAAACTGCTGGAAATAAGTAAACTGGGTTATTTCCATGCCATCCAGCCAAACTTCCCAACCCAGTCCCCAGGCTCCCAGAGTAGGTGATTCCCAGTTATCCTCCACCAGACGGATATCATGTTTATCAGGCTCAATGCCCAGATCGCGCAGACTGTCCAGGTATAGTTCTATGACATTATCCGGTGATGGTTTTAGTATCACCTGGTATTGATAATAATGCTGCAAACGATTAGGGTTTTCTCCATACCTGCCGTCGGTAGGTCGGCGTGAAGGCTCCACATAAGCTACCTTCCAGGGCTCCGGTCCCATTGCCCGCAAAGCCGTAGCCGGGTTCATAGTGCCTGCTCCCTTTTCTACATCATATGGCTGTTGGATTATACAGCCCTGTTTTCCCCAATAATTCTGTAAACGTAGGATAATCTCCTGAAAATTCATGCACTGACCTCCTTTAGTTTAAAAAACAAAAAACCCGTCCCTGCGGACAGGGACGAGTCTACTCGCGGTTCCACCCTGATTGGCTAAAAGCCCACCTCAAAGTTTCAGGTTTTACTAACCTTAACGGCGTTCTTCCTGCAGCTCCAAAGCGCCTTCAGAATCTTTCCCTGCCGGTTCCCAGCCACCCGGCTCTCTGTAAGGGTTAAAGCCTTCCTACTACTCCTCTTCATCACCAATTATTAACTTGTTCACAACCAATAGTTTAACCAACCGCCCCTGCCCTTGTCAATCTGAAGTGTTCCATATTTTTATTGAGAATTTCCAGGCTGTACGTAGAGCTTATAGCCACCATTAATATTTTTAACCCGATAACCATGCTGAGTTAGTAACCGGCAGGCTATATAGCTCCTTAAACCAGTACGGCAATAAACTAATATTTCCCGGTCACGGGGGATTTCATTCAGGTGGTTACGTAAATCATCCACCGGTATATTATGAGCGCCATCAGCAGCTCCGGCAGCAAATTCTGCGGGAGTACGGACATCCAGTAAATATGCCCCCAGATTTAGCAGCTGTGCTACCTCTTGCCAGTAAACCGGTATAATATGCTTATTAACAATATTCCCTGCCGTGTACCCGGCCAGGTTAACCGGGTCTTTGGCTGAAGAAAAGGGCGGAGCATAAGCTAGTTCCAGTTCCTGTAAATCAAAAACCGTCATACCGGCTCTTATGGCCGTAGCCAGTACATCAATTCGTTTATCTACTCCTTCAAAGCCAACTATTTGGGCACCCAGGAGTTTACCCTCATCCGGGGTGAATATAATTTTTAAGGTCATCTCACTGGCCCCAGGATAATAAGTAGCATGAGAGGCGGGGTAAGTATGACAGACCTGGTAATCCTGTCCCAACCTCTGCAGAACTTTCGCGTTACGCCCGGTCGTAGCGGCTACCATATCAAATATTTTTACTATGGCAGTACCCTGTGCTCCAGTATACGGAATAGCCTTTCCAGCAATGTTATTGGCAATTAACCATCCCTGGCGATTAGCCGGACTGGCCATAGGAAGTAGAAAATCCTCGCTGGTAACAATATCTTTTATCTGTATGGCATCACCGGCAGCATATATATTAGGATCCGAGGTACGTAAATATTCATCCACCAGTATACCCCCGGTTGCACCTATAGCCAAACCCGCTTCCCACGCCAGCCTGGATTCCGGACGTACCCCTACCCCCAGTATAACCAAATCGGTAGCAATCTTTTGCCCACTGGCCAAAATCACTTGCTCAGCCTTTGACTCACCTTCCAGGGCTATTAATTTATCAGACAAGTAAAGGTTTATATCCTGAGCCTTTAGATAATCCTGGACTATAGCTGCCATCTCATAATCCAGTACCCCCATAACCTGGGGAGCAGCTTCGATAATGCTTACATCCAGGCCATTTAGCTTGAGCATTTCAGCAATTTCTAATCCAATAAAACCGGCACCTACTACGGTTGCCCGGGTCGGTCTATAGGAATTGATATATCCTTTAATAATATCCCCGTCCGGTACATTGCGCAGGGTGAAAACGTTACTTTTATCGACACCCTCAATATCAGGGATAATAGGTGCAGCTCCGGGACAAAGAACCAGGTAGTCGTAGCTTTCGGTGTAAACTTTATCTTCAGGAATATTCCTAACCTCAACCGTTTTCTGCTCTGGTTGAATACTCAGGACTTCGCTCATAACCCGTACGTCAATATTAAACCGGCGGTACAGGGACTCCGGAGTTTGTACCAGTAATTTATTCCGGTTTTTAATTACTCCTCCAGCGTAATAGGGTAAACCGCAATTAGCAAACGACACATATTCACCACGTTCAAATACTATTATTTCCGCTTCCTCATCCATCCTACGTAAACGTGCGGCTGCACTTGCTCCTGCCGCCACGCCCCCAACGATTATCACTTTTTTCCCCATTCACCGCACCTCTTTTCACGTTTTAATATGAAACGTCCCGGTGTAACTGTGGACAGTTAATCGGGAAAGCTACGGCCAAATATCTCCTGCCAGATTTTATTGGCGTTATAGCTGTCCCCCTGTTCCTCCAAATCCATAGCCTGCTTGATTTTCTTATAGGCTACATTGGCCTGGGCTCCGAAATCCTCTTGCCGTTCCAGCTTGCGATTACTCCCTTTAGCATACCAATGCAGTTGTTCATTCTTCAGTCCCGCCATGTATTCCATGAAATCCATTACCATTTCTCCATAGTAACTAAAAGAACTCTGGTTTCCTTCCCATTCATCCATGAAAATCATAACCAGAGTATCAATCAGCATCCCCGGGATAGGAACCTCATGAACCATTTTCCAGGCCCGGGTCATGCGGGCCAGGTGCCTTACCTTGCCCCCGTATTTGTAATTATATTCATTAATAACTTCAATCTCGCGGATAGGATTAAAATTCTGCCATTGCCCTTCCTGGGCATCGGGATAGATGATGTTGTTTTTGCGTGGGCCAATAAAACCGGGAATGATTTCAATCTTCATCCCGTCCTTGAATGGTATTAGCAGGGATTTCTCCTCATTAATAAATGCCTCCGGATAAGTCTTGCTTAATAATTCCCGAATATCCTTAAGCAGTAACTCTTGTTTATTACCCGGACGTTCTTCATATTGCTGGTAAACCTTATAAGGTAATAGGAATAATACATTAATGTTAGTCAATCCTTTTACAGCCGTTTCCCGGCCATATGAACCCAGGTAATGTAAATTACGGGTATCGGAGCGTAAATTCCAGTAACGCTGGTTAAGTATTTGGCATATTTCCCGACAACGTCTACTTATCACTTCTGGGTTATCAATCTTCAAGTTATTAAGAAAAAGCCTGAATTTATCAGCCAAATCATTGCGGCTTCCCATCATTTCCCCTCCAATCAATCCTGTCATCATTTACCTAAAAACTTGAACAGTTTCAGTAGAGCCCGGGAGGCCCCAGGGTGTCGTTTGACTTTTTTTGCATCTTGTACCTATTTTAACATGAAAGCCACAATTTCAGGATAACATCTTTTTTAAAACGCGGATGGTATTTTTCATATTGAAACGCCTTTCCAGGTGGTATTCCAGGTACCTTTCCAGAAAGGATTCCAGTTTATCCAGAGCACCAGTAGAGGCCCTTACCCGCTGCAGGGTAGTGAGATTCCCATTTATCATTAACCTTAACAAACCCAGTACCTCACCCGACAAAATCATACAGTCGTCTTCTCCGGCAGTACAATCCGGGCAAAGCATGCCACCGGCGGCAGGACTAAAAGATTTGAGCATATTCCCCTGCTGCCCACAATTAATGCAGTGATCCAGGACTGGTCGGTAACCCAGCTGTACCAGCAGTTGCATCTCAAAATAGCGCATTATCAGGGGGTTTAAGCCATTTTCATTAATCTCTTCCAGAACTGATAGGGTAAGCCGGTATAGTCGCGGCATAGGCATCCGGTCCATCAGAGCTTTATCCAGTAATTCCATAAGGTAAACACAGTACAGAGTGCGATTAATGTCTTCACGACTATTACCATAAAAGTCAAGCAGCCGGCCCTGGGTTATCAGGTCCAACTCTTTACCCCGGTGAAAAAAAAGCAAGGAATGGCAAAAGGGCTGTATACAAGCTCGCAAGCTGCTGCCGGGTTTTTTAATACCCCGGGCGATACCCCTTAATTTGCCTTCCTTCTCCGAAAATACCGTTACCAGTTTATCACTTTCCCGGTAATCCATACTTTTGATAATAATACATGAACTCTGGTAATACACCTATCTCCCACCCCAGAATACATTCATAACCTTAACCGGCTGGTTAACACATTCCACCGGTAGCTTAAAACTCTTTTGCAATTGTTCACAGTAGTTTCCGGCCTGCTGTTTACTGCTGTATTTAAAATCAAAGGCCAGGTATATTTTCTTTACTCCCTTAATCCCCAGTTCTCCTACCCGTTTATTGAATAAATCAGGGTTTTTAGCATAGTTGCGGTCAATATAGGCAAAGATGAAATCATTGTATTTAGTTATACGAGGACAGGCCATTGGTTTAAAATCTTCCCCCGTTTCCTGCCGGAAGCATGAATTTAGTATTCGTGAGGCAATATTTTCCATAGCTAACTGGTTTTTAACCAGGGCCATACGCGGTACCGTAACTATAACACTGGGAATGCTACATTCATGGGCCAGTTTTTCTATGGTTGCTATCCTAACCCCGTCCAGGGTGTAGCTGTGTACCGCGTAACCAGCCAGGCGAGGTATGATAATAATATCCGGAGATAACCCCAGGGAAGGTAAATGGTGACCTCCGTCAAAAATTATGGCCCGGTAAGTCCGGGGCCTCATCTGTTTTAGGTATTGTAACCCGACCGGACTGCTATGCCAGGTATCCAGTTCTGAACACTCAATAATACAACTACTTCCCCCTGCCAGATGATTATCCAGTATAAAGGAAAAATTCCTGCCCTCTTCCGGTGTTACCGCCCTTACCGTTCCTTCAGGGGTATCAAGTTTACGTAAACCGGGATTGGCAATAAAGTCATAGCTGCTACGGGTGGAAATCATACGGGCATAAAGATTTAATCCCTGCTCATAACCCAGGGATTTTATCAAGGGGGAGGGATAATTAATCATAATTGTAGTGTAAAAGGCAATCAAAATAATAAGCAGATAGACTTTTTTTCTCACCCTGGCGGACTATCCTTTCAGTAGTCCTCCCCTTTGCCGATATTCCTGCACCAGAGTAGCAGCATTACTGCTACCGATGCGGTCGACTCCTGCATCTATTAGCTGCAGAGCAAAATCCAGGCTCCTAACCCCACCACTGGCTTTTATCTTTAAACTCTCACTTTTATGAGCCTTTATTACCTTTATATCCTCCAGGCTAACCCCGCGGGTGGAAAAACCGGTGGAGGTCTTGATGAAATCAGCACCGCTTTCACTAACCAATTGGCCAAGCATTTCCAACTCCGCTCTATCAAGCAAGGCTGTTTCAACAATAATCTTTAATAAAAAATCATAGTCCTGCTTTAATTCCAGCAAACTCTCAATTTCTTGCTTGACCAGAACGAAATTCCTGTCCTTGACTGCCCCAATATTTATAACCATATCCAGTTCACTTACCCCTTGCCCCAGAGCCTGTCGGGCTGAAAACACCTTGGTAGCGCTATCTTCGGCACCCAGGGGGAATCCAATAACCGTACATAACTTTACCCTGCTTCCGGCCAGGTACTGTTTCCCCAGGGCCAGGCGACAGGGATGAATGCAAACAGCAGTCATACCGTAGTAGACTGCCTCTTCGCACAATATCCTGATATCTTCTCCTTTAGCCTCCGGTTTAAGGTTGGTGCTGTCCAACCAGGCTGCAATCATTAATAATCTCCTCCACTAAAGCGATAGCCCAACTGTTTCAAATTCATCTCATTATCGCGCCAGTTCTTCTTAACCTTTACCCATAAGTCCAAATAAACCGGCCTTCCCAGCATAGCCTCAATATCCTGGCGGGATTGTTCCCCGATATTTCTTAACATCTGCCCATTCTTACCTATAATGATTCCCTTCTGGG
>Ga0255342_1005929_pt1 | contig 11412 bp, 8 predicted proteins | sample wastewater_treat_3_FD_192416 | JGI IMG/M metagenome (GOLD analysis project Ga0255342, IMG submission 192416) | Wastewater microbial communities from Lulu Island WWTP, Vancouver, Canada - plant14 | ecosystem: Engineered > WWTP > Wastewater > Unclassified | place: Canada: Vancouver, British...
CTTTGATAAGAATGGCTTACAGCATGCTTATTTATTTTCCAAAAAACATATTTTTCTATTTCAATCACACCAAGCTCATTAGGACTGCTAAATTTTTTTTCTGCAACTTGTAAAAAAGCTTTTACGGTGCTTTTATAGTTAAGAATGGTGTTTTTGCTGTACCGTTGAAGCGCTAATTTCCTTTCATAATCAACTAATAAGGTTTCAATTTGCATAATTTTGTATTTTTTGCAAATTTAGCAAAACATTCGTAATTGCAAATATTTTCAATTAGTTTTAATATTTTATTTAATTGATTTATTGAGACATATGAAAATAATAGAGATTAAAATTAAAATTAATATACGAATGTTCTAAATTTAATATATACGAATGTTGTAACTTTGTTTCGTAAATTAGACGTTAGCCGACACCCTAAAACGACACCGCAGAAAACAACAAGTGAAAAAAATATTGTAAATTTGACACTTTGAAAATATTAAAACAGAATGAGCGAAAAAGTAGCAAATAAGAATTTACACCAAGCGAAAAACAATAAGAAAGACGAATTTTATACGCAACTTTCTGATATTGAAAACGAGTTAAGGCATTACAAACACCACTTTAAAGACAAAGTTGTTTATTGTAATTGTGATGACCCAAGAGTGAGTAATTTCTTTCACTATTTTTCCTACAATTTTGAACATTTAGGACTTAAAAAACTGATTGCAACTTGTTTTAAGAGCCAAAATGCTGATTTATTTAGCCAAAACGACTCTGAAAAAGCAGTTTATTTAGAATATACAGGCGACAAAAATGGAAACAGCGTACCTGACCCAAGTGAAATTGGAATTAAGGAACTCAAAGGCGATGGCGATTTTAGAAGCCAAGAAAGTATCGACTTGCTAAAGCAAGCCGATATTGTGGTTACAAATCCGCCATTTTCTTTGTTTCGTGAATATGTGGCACAATTGGTTGAATATGACAAAAAATTTGTAATTGTTGGACACCAAAACGCAATATCTTACAAAGAAATTTTTAAATTGATTAGAGAAAACAAATTGTGGTTAGGATATGGTTTTAAAGGAGGTGCAGGACATTTTATTAATCAACATTACGAAGATTACGCAACAGCAACCGACCGTAAAGAAGGTATGATTAGAGTTTCAGGCGTTCATTGGTTTACAAATTTAGATATTTCAAAACGTCACGAAGATTTAATTTTATACAAAAATTATTCGGCTGAAGAATATCCAACTTATGACAATTATAATGCGATTAATGTTGATAAAACTAAAGACATTCCATTAGATTTTTCGGGAGTTTTAGGTGTTCCAATTACATTTTTAGATAAATACAGTCCAGAACAATTTGAAATTTTAGGTTTATCTGCTTCTGCTGGTTATAATGAGGAAGTTGTTGGTATTCCATTTTTAGGAGAAAAAGATGCAAGACCATTAATTAATGGTAAAAACACTTATGCAAGAATTTTCATAAAGAACAAAAGATTATGAACATAGAACTCAAAGAAATAAAAGTAAGGGATTTGTCAAATGGTTATCAAGACAACAACGAAAACGGAGTAGTTGGTTTTGGTGGCAAATTAGACATTAGACCACCTTATCAGCGTGAATTTGTCTATGACGAAAAAGAACGAAATGCAGTTATAAATACTTTGCAAAAACATTTTCCATTAAACGTAATGTATTGGGCAGTAAATGAAGACGGTAATTTTGAAGTTATAGACGGACAGCAACGCACCATTTCTATTTGTCAATATGTAAATGGCGATTATTCTATTGATGGTTTGGCATTTCATAATTTACCAAAAGACAAACAAGAACAAATTTTAGACTATACTTTAATGGTTTATTTTTGTTCGGGAACAGACAGCGAAAAATTAGACTGGTTTGAAACAATTAACATTGCAGGAAAAGTTTTAACCAAACAAGAATTAAGAAACGCAGTTTATTCAGGTTCGTGGGTTTCAGACGCAAAGCGTTATTTTTCAAAAAACAGCCGACCAAAAATTGGAGATGAATATTTAAATGGTTCAGCAAATCGACAAGAATTTTTAGAAACTGCCATTGATTGGATTTCCGAAGGTAAAATTGAGGACTATATGTCTAAAAATCAACACGAACCAAACGCAAACGAACTTTGGTTATATTTTCAGAGCGTAATAAATTGGGTAAAAGCAACTTTTCCAAAATATCGCAAGGAAATGAAAGGTATCAAGTGGGGACAAATTTATAACGAGTATAAAAATAACAAGTTTGACCCAAAAGTTTTGGAAGAACAAATAACTTATTTAATGCTTGACGAGGACGTGAGCAATAAAAAAGGGATTTATTACTATGTTTTAACTGGAAAAGAAAGATATTTAAGCATAAGAGCATTTTCGGACAAACAAAAACGTGAAGCCTACGAAAGACAACAAGGAATTTGTGTAAAATGTCAGCAAAAGTTTGAACTAAATGAAATGGAAGCCGACCACATTACACCTTGGCACGAGGGAGGAAAAACGACAGCAGAAAATTGTCAAATGCTTTGTAAACACGATAACAGAATAAAGAGTGGAAAATAAAGGGCGATCGGCTAACAGCGGTTTGGCAAAAGGCGGGGTTTGGTGCTTCTATGAAAGTGAAGTGCTAAATCCAAACTTTGCTCTTCCAATGAAGCTGAGTGCTAGAAAGCCCGCCCTTCGCCAAGCCGCAAAACGTTACCAGCAAGCGTAAAAGACGACACGACAACAAAAAAGGACTGACATAAACTGAGAAAAAAGTAAACCATTTTGACAGGCGACCAAAAACATACAGACCATATTGCAAACAGACAACGAGTAAACCGACACTCATTGCCGACCCTTCTGTATTTTTTATTTTCCCCACCGCACATTTTTTTTAAATCAAATAAGCGAAGCGATTCACGAGCACCGCTGAAAGACAAATTAAATAAGCGAGTAATTTATGGCAGCCGCACAAACGGCACATTTGCAAGCCCCACAAGCCTACCCACGAGCCAAGCTTGCAAAAGAGCCTTTTTTTGCCCACGCACCGACAGAAATCACAATATTCAACTTTAATTTTGACAATAGATAAATGGCTAATAAAATTTCACTTTCCCGATTAGAAACTTTCCTTTTTGATGCGTGTGATATCCTGAGGGGTAACATGGACGCATCCGAATACAAGGAATATATCATTTCCATGTTGTTTCTGAAACGGGTAAACGACCAGTTTGAAGTGCACCGTGACAGAAGAAAAAAAACACTGACTGATGTTCGTGGTGTGAGTGACCCGGAAATACTTTACGGAGAACTGGAAAGACAAAACGCACCGGAATATGACTTCTTTGTGCCCTTAGCTGCACGTTGGAAAAAATTGGATGGCGACCCTGAAACCTATTTTGACAGTGAAGGCAACGAACAGAGATACAATTTTATCAAAGATTTGACGGAAGAAATTGGCGACCATCTTAACAAGGCTTTAGCTGCTTTACAGGAAGCTAACCTGGACAAACTGGACGGTGTATTCAATCAGGACAACATCAACTTCAACAAAACATTTGGCAAAAACAATAAGCAAATCAGTGATGAGGATTTACGGAAACTCATTCAGCATTTCAACAGAATGAATTTGCGGGATGATAATTTGGAGTTCCCCGACCTGATGGGTGCTGCTTATGAATACCTCATCAAACATTTTGCCGACAGTGCCGGAAAGAAAGCAGGAGAATTCTACACGCCAAACGAAATTGTAAAACTGCTGGTAAACATTTTAGAACCTGGAGAAAATGCCGAAATCTACGACCCTACCGTGGGAAGTGGCGGTATGCTGATTGAATGCAAAAACTATGTGGAAAGCCGATACGGTTCGGTACGAAACATCACGCTATACGGACAGGAAAAAAGCGGAACAGTTTGGGGCTTGTGTAAAATGAATATGCTGTTCCATAACATTTACGACAGCAAAATCTTGAATGGCGATACTTTGCTTAATCCTTTACATCAGGAGCATGGCGAACTGAAAACCTTTGACATTGTGATTGCCAATCCGCCTTTTTCGCAGGATTACAGCACCACCAACATGAAATTTAAAGAACGCTTTAGTTTTTGGATGCCCAACAAAGACAAAGCCGATTTCATGTTTGTGCAACACATGGTGGCTTCGCTGAACAATGCCGGACGTATGGCTGTGGTAATGCCGCACGGAGTGTTGTATCGGGGTGGTGAGGAAAAAAAATTCCGTGAGTGGCTCGTTGGCCGCGGCTATCTGGAAGCGGTGATTGGTTTGCCTTCTGCCTTGTTTTATGGAACTGGCATTGGGGCTTGTGTATTGGTGATAAACAAAGCCGGAGCACACGAAAGAGACCATGTGCTGTTTATCAATGCCGACCGTGAATACAAAGAGGGCAAAAATCAAAATAAACTTCGCCCGGAAGATTTGGAGAAAATTGCCTACACCTACCGTCACAAAAAGGAAACACCCAAATACAGCAAGTTAGTGGCAAAGAGCAAAGCCATTGATGAACACAACAATCTGGAGAACGAAGATTTCAATTTCAACATACGCAGGTTTGTGGACAATGCACCACCACCCGAACCGCAGGATGTGCATGCCCATTTGAAAGGCGGCATTCCTGAAAGTGAAGTGAAAGCATTAACCGATTATTTCAAGTGCTATGCAGGTTTAGAAAGCAAATTGTTTGAGCAGTTAAAGCCCAATTACCTAAAATTCACAGAAGCCCTTGCTCACAAAGAGGACATTAAAAAGCTGTTTGATGAAAGCTCTGAAATAAAAACTGCTTTTGCCCAATATACCCAAGCCATTGCCGAGTGGTGGCAACAGCAAATTCCTGCTATTGAGAAATTACCCCAAGGACAAGCCAATGTGTTTGACCTTTACCATGATTTTTCCCGAACGCTGACCGAGAAGCTAAACGCACTACCCATTTTAGACGACTTTAAAAGCCGTGGTTCGTTTGCTGCATACTGGAACAGCATTACCAACGACATAAAAAGTGTGATTGCCAGCGGATGGAATGCGGAACTGATACCGGATGATGAAATTTTGCAAAGCCAGTTTCCTGAAGTGCTGAAAGAACTGAAGGACAATGAAGCAAGGCGTGACGAATTGCAAGCCAAATTTGACGAAGTAAACGAACTGGAAGATGATGTTTGGAACGAGGAAGATTACGAAGTATGGCGAAGCAAGGAACTGAAAGAACACAAAGACAGCATTAAAGATCTGAAAGGCGAACGCAAAGAAGCTGACAAGGAATATAAGTTGCTGCTCAAACGATTAAAAGCCAATGAAAAGGCATTGAAGAAACAACCCGAATTGGCGGAAGAAGTTACCTCATTGACAAAGGAAGCAGAAAAACTGCTTGCCGAAGTGCAACGATTGGATGCACGGCTTGAAACGGAAGAATGCCGAATAGCCAAGCACAGCGAATTGGAAGAAGAACTTAAAGTGTGCAAAAGAAAAATTAAGGAAATAAAAGACCGAAAACAGGCATTGGTGGACCAGGCACGCCTACTCATTACCCCCGAAGAAGCCAAAGAACTCATAATGCAACGCTGGCTGCGAACCTTGCAACAAACCGTAAACGATTATTTGCAAGCCCACCAAAGGCAATTGTTGCAGGCGGTGGAGAATGTTTGGGAAAAATACACAACTCCTTTGCACAGTATCATTGGAGAAAGGGAGAAAGAAACTGAATTGTTAAACCAATTTTTAGTTGAATTAGGATATGAGTAATTCAATAGGAAAATACATTCAACTACAAGGAGGCTTTGCTTTCAAAAGTTCAGATTTTAGGGAAAGTGGTATACCCCTAATCAGAATAAGTAATGTAACTGAAAACGGATTAAACAAATCTGATGCAGTATTTCTGCCCGAAGAGTTTATAGATGAATTAAAGGATTTTCTTTTAAAGGAGAACGATACATTGATTGCGATGTCAGGAGCAACAACAGGTAAATGTTGTTTAATCAAATCAACCGACATTCCTGGTTTTATAAATCAACGAGTAGGTAGGTTTAGAATATTGAATGAAAAGGAGACGGATAAATTATTCGTCTACCATGTTGTAAATAGCTCAAGGTTTAAAGATGAATTACTTAAAGATGCATTCGGAAGTGCCCAACCAAATGTAAGTCCGAGAGATATTGAAAATGTGAAATGGTATTTTCCTTCATTTACCGAACAACAACACATCGCCAAAATCCTATCCACAGCCGATGCGGTTATAGAAAAAACCCAAGCCGCCATTGCCAAATACAAAGCCATAAAGCAAGGCATGTTGCAGGATTTATTTACCCGTGGCATAGACCTGAACACCAACAAACTCCGCCCCCGATACGAAGATGCACCAGAGTTGTACAAAGAAAGTAAGTTGGGGATGATACCGAGGGAGTGGGAGGTGGAAAAAATCGGAAAAATATTTAGGTTTAATCAGGGTGTTCAATGTCCAGTTGAACTACAAAAACTTCATCAAGGCGAGAACGAGGTTAGATTCATAAGAATTATTGATTTAACAAATGAAGGAGAGCCACCAAGATATATCGCTGACCCAGGTTCACAATATCATATTAACTCGAATGACTTATTTATGGTTAGATACGGTAGCCCTGGCTTAGTAGGTTATGGATATGAAGGAGTAATTGCCAATAATCTTTTTAGAATTATTAGCACGGGAGAACTGGAAATTTTAAACTCCTTTTACAGGTATTACTTAACCAGTATAAATGATAAGCTCACCGCATTATCAGCTTCTACAACTATGCCTGCTATCAATTTCGATTCTTTAAATAAACTTCACGTTATATATCCACAAATATTTGAACAAGTGGAAATTGAAAAAAGGATAAAAGCAATAGACAACAAACTCCAAACCGAGCAAAACTACTTACAGAAAATGCAAAGCCTTAAAAAGGGATTAATGGAAGATTTGCTATGTGGGAAGAAGCAGGTGAAAGTTGCAGAAGAAGTATTAACCCAAAGCGAGAACTAATATGGCTGAATATATCAATGTAGAAAAACCGTTTTTGGACAAACTCCGCCAGTTAGGTTGGCAAGTGATAGACCAAGGCATTGGCGTTCCGCAAGACCCTGCAAAAAGCTTGAGAGAACATTTTAAACAGGTGTTGCTACCTCAAATATTTAAAGACACCATAAAGTCCATCAATAAAACGGCAGACGACAGAGAATGGCTTACTGACAGACAACTGGATGATTTGCTTACAGAGATTCAAAGTTTTTCGGGCAAAACCTTGCATGAAGCCAATAAAGAAATTCACCGCTTATTGATTAAAGGCACAACGGTAAATAAAAACGAATTGACAGGAGAAGTAAATCCTACGGTTCGTTTGGTGGATTTCAAGAACTATGAAAAGAATAGTTTTATTGCTATCAATCAGTTTCGTTTGCTTACTCCCGGTGCAAGCCGCCAGGGCATTATTCCTGATATTGTTTTATTCCTAAACGGTTTGCCTTTGGTAGTGGTGGAAGCAAAAGATTTTGATGTGGCTGAACCATTAAGCGAAGCTTTTTTGCAGATTACCCGATATGCCAATACCAGAGAAGATGATTATGGAGTAAAGGAAGGCGAAGAACGGCTTTTTCACTACAATTTATTTAGCATCATCACCCACGGAAATGAAGCCCGTGTGGGAACCATCAGTGCCGACTTTGATTTTTACAACAATTGGGTGGACATATTTCCCGAAGAATATAAAACGGTTGCTTTCCCACCTGATGAAGAAAGGCAGGAAGTAATGATTTGCGGAATGCTCAACAAAGAAATCTTGGTGGACATTCTGAAACATTACACGCTATTTATGGAAATCAAGAAAGGCGTGGAAGTGAAAATTGTAGCTCGTTACAATCAATATAGAGCCGTTGGTAAAATCATTCGTAATCTCCGTGAAGGAACAAACCCGAAAGAGAAAGGTGGTGTAGTTTGGCATACACAAGGGAGCGGAAAAAGTTTGACTATGGTGTTTCTTATCCGAAAACTCCGCAGTAGTGATGATTTAAAAGACCTGAAAATTATTTCCATTGTTGACCGTGTGGATTTGGAAGAACAGTTGGCAGACACCTTGAAATATGCCAATGAATCATTGTCCATCATTGACAGCAAAACAGATTTGAACCTTTTGGATGATGATACCGGAAACTTAAATCTGGTGATGATTCACAAGTTTTTGGCAGACAATAATGTATCAGCTCAATCGCTGATTGATGCCGGAGTAGTTCCCAAGTTTGAAAAATTTGAAACCATCAACAACAGCGACCGCATCTTGCTGATGGTAGATGAAGCCCATCGAACACAAGGTGGAGATATGGGCGATAATCTATTTAATGCTTTTCCGCAAGCCGTCCGAATTGGATTTACAGGTACTCCATTACTAACCGAAAGACACGAAATAAAAACCCATGAACGATTTGGTGGCAAATTAGATGAAAACGGAGAACCGTGGATTGACAGCTATAAATTTGACAAAGCTGTGGCTGACAGAGCCACTGTTGAAATCAAGTATATCGGAAAAGTTTCCAACGATAAAATAGATGATAAAGACCTGTTTGATGCTGAGTTTGAAGACCTTTTTCAGAAAAGAACTCAGGAAGAAAGAGAAGAAATTCAAAGGCGTTACGGTTCATTCATTGCCTATCTCGAAAGCAAAGACCGAATTGCCGAAATAGCCAAAGACATTGTAGAACACTATTACACCGATATTTTGGTGAACGGATTTAAAGCACAAATAGTGGCATCAAGCATTGTGGCAGCCGTTCGATACAAGTATGAACTGGAAACTGCCATCAAGGATAAAATTGCTCAATTGAAAGCATTGCCTGATGAAGCCAGAGATGATGAACGCATAAAGCAACTGGAATTTTTAAAAGTTGCTGCCGTAGTTTCGGGCATGGGTAACAATGAACCCGGCTATATCAGCAAGGCAAGAAGTGAAGCCAAAGATTGGGATGCTGTAAACAGCTTCAAAAAAGACTTTGACTATTCGCAGGAAGAAGGCGGACAATACAAAAAACCCGAATCAGGCATAGGAATTTTGTGTGTTTGCGACCGCTTGTTGACTGGCTTTGATGCTCCCATTGAGCAAGTAATGTATCTGGACAAAATCATGAAAGAGCATGATTTGTTCCAAGCCATCACAAGAGTAAACAGAACCAAAAAGGGAAAAACCTTTGGACTTATTGTTGATTATATCGGGATAACTAAACACTTACAGCAAGCCTTGGGAATTTATACAGACAAGGACAAAGAAAAAGCACAGCATTTCCTGAATGTATTCCGTGACATCAATAAGGAAATTCCTGTTTTGGAAGCCCGATATAAAAGAGTTTTAAATCTGTTCACAGAAAATAACCTAAATGAAATTGAAAACTTCCTGAATCAGAAATTTGCAGATCCAACAGCCGAATTTGAGTTTGCAGAAAGTTGTATAGAGCAAGCCAAGAATATAAAGTTCAGAGCCGAATTACTTACCTATTCCAAAAGCTTTTTCGATAGTTTGGACTTGCTTTTCAATACACAAGCAGGTGGCGAATATTGGGTAATTGCGAAACGATTGGGTTACTTGCTATGGAGAATCAAAGACCGATATAAGGACGAAACAATGGACTTGAAATGGGCTTCACAGAAAGTCCGCCAGCTCATTGACAAGCATTTGTATTCTTTAGGTATTGACACAAAAGTTCAACAGGTTTCTATTCTTTCAGATGAGTTTAAATCTAAAGTTGATTATCTGAACAAAACGCCAAAATCGAAAGCATCTGAAATGGAACACGCCATTCGTTGGCACATCAAAGTAAATCTTGAAAAAGACCCGACACTTTACAGTCGTTTCAAAGACCGCCTTGAAACAATTTTAAATTCATACAAAGAGAATTGGGAAGAAATTGTAAAGCAGCTTGAAGGGTTACGAGAAGAAATGGCAGAAGGAAGAAAGGTTGAAACCGAAGGCGTTTCAGTTGTTGAAGCACCATTTTATGAAATTCTGAAATCTGCTCTGCCTATCGAAGATGAAAAAGAGATTGAGAAAACAAAGGAATTGTCACATACTTTGATACTCATTCTGAAAGAAACCGCACAGATAAATAACTTCTGGAATAAACCGGCAGAACAGCGTTTAATTTCGGGTCGAATAGAAGACGAAATTTATTATTCACGAATTAACGGATTGACTGGAAAAGCAGCAGAATTGACAACAGAGCTTTTGAAGTTGGCTAAAAACCGTGAAGCAGAATTAAGATGAAATTAGACAGTATCCATATTGACATAGAAAAAACCGAAAGAAGAAAAACGGTAAGCATTTTTATTGAACGAAACGGTTCGGTAAAAGTGCTTGCACCCATTACAGCGAGTGACGACAAAATTGAAGCGGCAGTAAAAGCAAAGGAGTATCAAATATTTCAGAAACTGGCTAAATGGAAAGAACTGAATCAGGGTAAAGTAAAACGTGAATATGTTAGTGGGCAATCATTTCTCTATTTGGGCAGAAACTACCGATTACAACTAACCGAGAATCAAGATGTGCCATTGAAAATTTCGGGTGGCTTCTTTCACCTTGACAAAAAGTATTTACCAAAAGCGGAAAAGGTTTTTAAGGAATTCTATCGTGCAAAAGGTCTTCAAAAAATAGAGGAACGACTTAAATTGATAGAAGAAAAATTTCAAACGAAACCAACAACCATTAAAGTTTTGGAACTTCAAAACCGTTGGGCATCATGGACACCCAAAAACGGGCTGAATTTTCACTGGAAATGTATCATGGCTCCTGTTTCGGTGCTTGACTATATCATTACCCATGAAATGGTTCATTTAAAACATCCTAATCATTCACCTGAATTTTGGAATGAACTAGACAAGAAAATGCCCAATTACCGTGAACATGAAGATTGGTTAAAAAGGAACGGAGTAAAAATGTCATTATGAGAACAATCCAACGCACAGGTGTAAGCACATTTGCAAGCCGCACAAGCCCAAGCACAGGGCAAAGATTGCAAAAGAGCTTCCACCTTTCCCACGCAGACAAAATTGAATTAAAAAAAATCTCCTCCCCTTCTGAACATAAAAAATACACTACTGTACAGACCGACACGACAAAGACAATAAAACTCAACAACGACAATGGTTTACCGACACGGTGGACAAGAACGCCAGCACCTAACAGCACCTATAAGAAATTGGCGGTTCAGTGGTTAAATGAAGTTCAGTTTTTCAATCAAACTTTCGTGCAGGTTGACAGTTTTGTGCTTCGAAATCGCCAACTTCTTATAGCTGCAAACCGTTGTGCCTCATTGTAGAAAGCCAACGCACAAACAGGCACATTTGGTTTTGCAGACACACACAGCCAGCGTGAAAAACCAAAAGAGCCTATTTTTATGCCAACGTCCGAAGAAAGAATCG
>Ga0255342_1005932_pt1 | contig 11409 bp, 9 predicted proteins | sample wastewater_treat_3_FD_192416 | JGI IMG/M metagenome (GOLD analysis project Ga0255342, IMG submission 192416) | Wastewater microbial communities from Lulu Island WWTP, Vancouver, Canada - plant14 | ecosystem: Engineered > WWTP > Wastewater > Unclassified | place: Canada: Vancouver, British...
CCAACAGATGAAGAACCAGAGATAATGCTTTCAAAAGCATTTTTCATAGATTCTGCAGTCGTTTCACTCTCCCTCATAAGGGTAGTAATAAGCTCACCGATTTTTCCCGCTGCAAGCTTGGATTCTCCAGCCAGGTTCTTAACCTCCCCGGCTACAACTGCAAATCCTCTTCCATGTTCTCCTGCCCGGGCAGCTTCAATTGCGGCATTCAGAGCTAACAAATTCGTCTGGTTTGCAATATCACCTATCATCTGAACAATTTTTCCTACTTCGTTCATCCGATTATTCAGGATAGCCATTTGATCAGTAGCATCACGGGAGATCTTTTCAACTATCTTCATTTTTTCCGTTGCTTCCTCTCCCTGAAGAACAGCCTGGTTTCCATTCGAGGCTATGTGAGCAATTAATTTTCTGACATCCTGAGCACTTGCAGATATCTCTTCAATTGATGCAGAAAGATCCGTAATCTCATTCGAAACACGATCCAACTCCTTTAACTGATCTGATATCTCCTGTGATGCCTGCTGGCTTGTCAGAGCTACCTGTTCAGAACCTTTAGTGAGGTCCACCGTCGCCCTGCTGATATCTTCTATTGACTGCGTCAGAGATTTAATTTGAGAGAGAATTTCGGAGAGCACATCATGTATCGCCTGAATAGATGAATTCAGATCTGTTTTCACCCCAATAAGAGGATCATCCTTATATATCGGAGCTGAAACCGAAAGATTCTTATTCGCCAGTGCCGACAGGGTACCTGCTATCTCATCAATACTCTTCTGCAATTTCTGTTCAAGTTCCCTTATAGTGGTGATATCAAAATATACTCCAAGAACCTCATGAATCTCCCCATTTTCATCAGGCAACGGGAGGTAATGAGCCGTCAGGTGTAACTTCCTCTTTGGTGTTTCAACCACAAGCTCTCCGGACACTACGATCCCTTCCGTAAAAGCAAGTCTGAAATCCTCCCCTTTTCGATCCAGAATCTTAAAATCGGTAAGTTTCATTGAGAGGAGCTGGTCAAGGGAATATCCACTTAAATCCACCCAGGTTTGATTTGCACGGATAATCTTAAGATCCTTGTCAAGGATAAATATCAGTCCTGGATTATTTTCAATAATCATCAGATTCTTCTTTTCAAGGGCTTTTATGGATGAAATATCAAAGTACGCTGCAAGAATCTCATTAATCTGACCATCTTCTGAAGGAAGGGGAACGTAATGGAATTGTAAGTGAAGTTTTCCCTTCGGGACAACTACCCCCAGTTCGCCAGTCACTTCAGCACCTTTTGTAAATGCATCCATAACATTTCCTCCCGAACGTTCATACACTTTAAAATCGGTAAGTTTCATGGAGAGAAGCTGATCCATTGAGTATCCGGAAGCAGCCTCCCAGGCAGGATTTGCCTCTGTAATCTGAAGGCTTTTATCCAGTATGAAAAACAGGGTTGGATTTTTTTCAATAAGAACGCGATTTCTTTGAGCAAGAGCTTGAAATGCAGTGACATCAAAATATGCTGCAAGGATCTCGTATACCTGGCCGTCCTCTGAAATAAAAGGCACGTAATGATATTGTAAGTGCAACCTTCCTTTCGGGACAATAACTCCCAGCTCACCGGTCACCTCAGCACCCTTTGTGAATGCATCCATAACATTCCCCCCCTGGCGTTGATAAACGTTGAAATCGGTAAGTTTCATGGAGAGCAATTGTTGCCGTGTGTAACCGGTGATAATTTCCCAGGCCGGGTTCGCTTCAATAACCTGAAAATTTTTATCCAGTATGAAGAAAAGAGTGGGATTATTATCAATCATTAACTGGTTCTTTCTTTGCAGTCTCCGGTTTTCAGTAACATCAAAATATACCGCAAGAAGGTTTTCAATGCTACTCCCATCAGCTGGAGAGAAAAGAGGGGTGTAATGGTACTCCAGGGCAAGTCTTCCGTTTGGGGTATTAAGAACCATCTCCCCTGATATTGCATGCTTCTCTCGGAGTGCACTATCAATAGTGTCACCTGAACGTGAGAGGACTGTAAGATCTTTTAAGTTCATTGAAAGGAGCTGTTCACGTGAATATCCACTCTTTTGCACCCATGCATTGTTCACATCAACGATGTTAAAGGATAGATCCAGGATCAGCATAAGAGCCGGATTGTCCTGAAAAATCGCGTTATTATCACGAATCGAAGGAGTATTTTTATAATAATTGATCATTTCAGTCATATTCAACCTCTATTTTTTTAAAGACACCAATAAATGCAGGTTTAGATCGGTAAAACGTCACAGAACCCTGTATTTCAATTAACATAATCTCATTCTTTTTTGTTTTTGCATGAACATTATAAACTACTGATGATACTTTTTTAGTCAGACGATCTTCCATTGATTTTTTAATTATTGGAATATCTTCTTCTATAAAAAACGAGAGAAGGGGAAGGGCATAAAGCTCTTCAATTGAATATCCAAGGAGAGAAACAATATAAGGGTTTGCATAGAGGAATTTTTCATCCTGAATGATATACACCCCAAGTGACAATGATTCCGCCAGTTTTCTGAATTTTTCTTCTGATTCCCGGAGTGCATGTTCAGTATCAGAAAGCCTGGATATATCTATTATTGATACAATACTCTTTTTTGTGCCTGGGATCATACCAACCGTGATAAATGAGCGTATTCTCCGGTTGTCCCTGGATACAAAGGTAAATTCATACTGAGAAGGAATATCCACTACTCCTTTCCGGCGTTTCTGGTGATATTCATACATCCGGGTCAAATCTTCAGGAGAAACAAAACTGGTCCATGACATGGTATGTTCAAGATTTAAGCGGGAATATCCGGACATTCTCTCCATTTCATGATTTGCAGAAATAATGGCCGTATCTTCATCGAGCACCATCATGGCAGTTCCGGTTGATTCAAATATCGTACGATAGAGTTCCTCTGATTGTGTAAGATTTATTTCTGCCCGTTTTCTATCGGTTATATCACGACCAACAGACTGATATTCAATACAGGTCCCATGTTCATCAAAAACCGCATGATCTGACCATTGCTGCCACCTTATCTCCCCATCGGGAAATAACACCTGGTGTTCAATGGTCCCGTCAGGGTTTTCAGGTGTGAGATTTGCAAAATATTGTTTTAATTCTTTGAGATCTTCTTTTGGTATCAGTGGCCTGAACTTCTTTCCAATGATTTCACCTGGTGCGATATCAAAATACCTGCAATACGCATTGTTAACGAAGATATGTGTCCCGTCAGGCCGATACCGGCATATGAATTCAGTCTGTTGTTCTACTACATTCCGATACCGCTCTTCACTTTCGAGTAGCTTTTGATCTCCTTTTCTTCGTATGATCGCATTGATAATTACCTGGCCAAAGATCCTGAGAGTGTCAATTTCTTCATCAATCCATGAGGTTTCCTGCTGTAAAGTATCAAGACCCAGAACACCAGTTATTTCCTCTCCGATCTGAATAGGGACAAGAAGGAGCGATTTCATAGATGAATCTGAAATTTTACATGGAAGTTCTGGTTCTTCTGATTTTTTTCTTTCGATGGATTCACACAGGAAATATCGATTATGATTTAATTCAAAAAAAATATTTGAATAATCGGATATATTGTCATGTTGGATTTTTTCACATGCAGATGTAATTCCAGGTTTACACCACTCATGCGTTATTGAAAAAGTTTTTTTCATCTCATCGTCCCACATGATGAGATAACAGCGATCAGATCTGCACAGGGTTCCGATCTCTTCTAATGCATTCCCGATCTTTTGATCAATATGTGGGGAGGGAGTATTCATCAGGCCAGTTGAGATTTCAGCTATTCTTTTAATCAAAGATATCTGTTTTTCAAGCGCTTTCTCTGCCTTTTGCTTGTCTACCGCCTTTTTTACTTTATGAATGAGTTCAATGAACTGAGCTTTTGGGTCCCCGCCTTTCTGAAGGTAAAAATCTGCACCACTATTTAATGCTTCGATTACTACTTCCTCACGTCCTTTTCCTGTGAATATAATGAAAGGGGAATTGCAACCCTGTTGTCTGATTTTTTTCAGCAAGGTAATGCCGTCAATCACCGGCATTTCATAATCAGATATGATGGCATCATAACTCTTTTTTGTCAGATGGCTGAAAGCCTTTTCAGGATCTGAACATATATCTGCAGATATTTCTCCGCTTTTTTCAAGAAAAAGCTTCCCTATGGTGAGAAGATCCTGCTGGTCATCAATATACAATACAGATATCATGGAACTATGGATGTTTTTGAGTAAGAAAAATTCACAAATTGAGAATATTTTTTTAAATGAGCTATCATATATGTGTATATGATTTAACAGTAATTTAAAGTATAAAGTTGTTAAGCAAGATTGCCAGGCAATTACCGAAATAAATATATGAAAGATATTGAATCCAATATAATAAATTATCTACAGAAGAAGGCGGATGCGGCTACGATAAGTGAACTTACAAAACAGTTTGCAATTAACCGCAATACCATTGCAAAATATCTCCAGGTTCTTGTCAGGAGAGGGGATGTTGAAGTGGCGCAGTTTGGGATGATGAAATTTTATCGGTTGAGCTCGCGAATTCCTGCGAAGGTAATGCTTCGCCTTGTAATGGACCCAGCCTGTATCATTGATATGGAGAAAAATATTGTTTCCTGCAATAAATATTTCCTGGAATTATTTTCTTTCAATGCATCTGAACAAATACCCCATTCACACTATGCATTCCCAGAGGAGTTCTGTCAGGACGATCTGATCGATGCCATCACCAATGGAATCCAGGGGGAAATGTCAGAGGAGATCTGTATGATGAATATATCAGGGAGGAACTATACCCTTCATGTAAAAATTCTACCACTAATTCTTGAAGACAATACTTATGGGTGTGGTGTAATCTTCAGGGATGAATCCCGTGTTCAGCCGTTTTCCTTTTTTTTGGAGGAGTCTGAAGGAAGATATCGTGCAATTGTTGATGACCAGCCAGATCTTGTATGCCGGAGAGCACCAGATCTTACCCTTATATATATCAATAAAGCTTATTGCGATGCTGCACGGCGTTCAGCAGATGATCTTCTGGGGAAGAGACTATTCCCTTTTACGCTCACCAGTCTCTCATTAGAAACTGAAGCTGTTTACCAACAAATAACCCTTGAGAATCCAATTATTGAATTTGAAACGAAAGATGTTACCAGTAACGGACTTAACCGCTGGTTGCAGTGGTATGTGCGGGGGCATTTCTCTGCCCATGGAGAATTATTGGAGTATAACGCAATCGGCAGGGATATCACTCAGTTAAAACGGTGTGAAGAGCAGAACCGATTATATCTGCAATCGGTTGAGTACATTGTGCACGAACGAACACATGCACTTCAGGAATCTAACCAGAAGCTTGCAGAACAATTAATGGTTTCAGAGAAAAAAGCAGCTTTTTTATCAGAACAGGAGTTATGGTATCGAGCGGTCTTTAATAATATTGCCGAACTTACCCTTCTGTTTGAACAGGATGAAGAAGGAGAAGCAGACAGAATAATCGAGGCAAATATTCGAGCCTGCCAGGTTTTACAATACAATCATGATGAACTGGTCTTAATGGTATCTTCAGATATTATTACAGAAAAACACAATACCAAATACCAAAAAAGTTATGTGAAACAGTTCACTGAAGACCAGATTATCAGGTACCAAGGAATTATGATGAGAAAAGACGGGGGGGAAATTTTAGTTGACATTTCAGAACAACGATTCAGAATGAAAGAAAAATCTGTCGTTCTGATGATCTGCAGATGTATGGAGGAACCCAAGGATCTCTAAGCTCAGGATGTCTCCGTTTTCAAGTCTTAATGTGAGATCAACAAACTCATCACGCGCCTCAACCTCGGCAAATTCTGTTACCAAAAAGCTGTACCCAATACCTGAAAATCTGAAGTGAACATTAGTGTTAATGAAATCCCAGCAAATACTCAACAACCGGCACTATCCTGATCTCCACACCATCTTCCTCCATGATCTTTTCGGCCTGTTCAGTGATGATATACCCGGTATCCAGATCAAATGCTTTACAAGCAGTTAACAGACCACCAATCTCCCGCTCCATATTCTTCCCGGTCTGATCATGGATGACGGTGTAATCTGCACTCATTCCAGTCTCTCCTACAGGATGGAGACCGACAATGACAAGAAGGGAGTTATCATAGAGGATATGGAGCCTGGCAAAATCGTATTCCTAATTTCGAATTATCCATATGCTATGATTGCAAATATTAATCATGGATATACTGAGGGTCTACCTTGATGTTTGTTGTTTATGTCGACCCTTTGATGATCAGACACAGCCAAGGAATTTCATTGAAAGTCAGGCCGTCCTTGAGATATTAAGGAATTGTGGATTTACATGGACACTGGTGATAAGTGATCTTATTGAATTTGAACTCGCTCAAATCCCGGATAAGATGAAATATCTGCAGGTGTATCAAAATCTTCCAAAAAATTTTGAGTATGTTGAGGTTGATGATGATGTCATGACATTATATTCCAGACTGGTTGTGTGTGGATGTTCACCAACAGATGCAATGCACGTTGCTCTCTCCAGAAAAGCGAAGGCTACTTTCCTTACGACAGATGATCTTTTGCTTGGAATAATTAGAAGAACCTCTGGTGATATAATTATATGTGATAATCCAGTAACCTGGTTGACAAGAGGTGACTATGTCTGAAGATACCCTTGCCCAAATCCATCAAAAGGGTCTTGAAGTATTATTTCGTGAGCTTGGGCCAGTTGATGCTGTGAGATTTTTACATTTATATGATAAAGGTCATGGAGATTACACAAAGGAAAGATCTCAATGGCTGAGTAAGGATCCGGATGCGTTTCTTTCAAACTTTTTGGAGTGGAAAGAGAAAAGAAAAGAATCCTCAGATCAACTCTGATTTTTATTGAGTCATCATTCAAAAAAACAGAAGAAGTCAGGTGATAAGACTCTCACATGTTTTTACATGAACGTTCTTACGACATCTGCACTATCGCCAGTTCCTCAAATCTATTTAAACATTTGCCAAAGCCCAAAGCATCCAGCTATACATGGAGCGGGGAATTGGCACAGGCACTTTAATCCTTAACATATACCTCTCCAATAGTATGATTTTCAGGCATGCAGGGAAGAATAGGGTACAGGTTTGAGATATGCTGAAAAACTGTCCCTGATCAGGGGGCCATCTTTTCCACAAACCTGAACAGATCATCAATGGACTGGAAATCAAGGATCTCTAAGCTCAGGATGTCGAGAACGACATCATCCATACAGTGAATCTTTTTTTGCGTTTCCCTTGGAAGGGGACCAAATTTCTTTATTAGCAGTCGCTCAATCAGGTTACGTTTCTCATATAGTCTCCCTTTTTCAAGGCCTTGTTCGATGCCCTGTTCAATACCCTGCTCTATACCCTGTTCAATACCGATCTGAATGCCCTGCTCTTTTCCTTTATCCTCTGCAAACTTTAATATTTTCAGCATTTTTACCTCCTCCCATATCTTTTCTAACAGTTCAGCCTCAACAAGCCTGTTTGCCATCACCATCGTCAAGGCAATTACTTTATTCTTGATGTTCTCATCCTTAATCTTTTTCTCAAGTCTGATGGTCTCAAGAAGCAGGTCCCTTACCGGAAGCCTGCTCTCCATTAATGGAACGAAAATCAGTTCCAGTTCATTTACCGGTTTTCCAGTAGCAATTTCATCACGCATCCTCTCAAGAACCTCATCGCCATTTCTTCCCTGGATGACCTGGTGGATGACAGAATACTGAAAACAACCGGCATTAAAGAAGGATACATGATTTTTTGAATGGAAAGGGGAAAGAACGACGGTATGGACAGGAATATGATATTTAGAGTATAACCTCAGGTCATAATGGGCAAACCTGATAAGGTCCTCTTCGGTCAGGGTAGCCTGCTCTTCGATGTGGAGGACGTCTCCGTTTTCAAGTCTGAATGTGAGATCAACAAACTCATCACGCGTTTCAACCTCGGCAAATTCTGTTACCAAAACGCTGTACCCAATACCTGAAAATCTGAAGTAAACATTAGTGTTAATGAAATCCCAGCAAATACTCAACAACCGGCACTATCCTGATATCCACACCATCTTCCTCCATGATCTTTTCGGCCTGTTCAGTGATGATATACCCGGTATCCAGATCAAATGCTTTACATGCAGCCAACAGACCACCAATCTCCCGCTTCATATTCTCCCCGGTCAGATGGTAACATACTTGAATTGCGGCCGTTATTCTGGTTCCTTCTTTTATAATAAAATCACATTCATGTGTTGAATCACGAAAGAAAAAAACCTGTTTTCCTCTTCGAATAAGTGCATTGCATACGACATTTTCATAAAGTCTTCCAATGTTCTCCGTAAAAGAAAATGCGACTGAATTTACAAATCCAGTATCAAGGGCAAAAAATTTGGTATCTGATGGAAGCTGTTTTTTCAAAGAATAATGAAAATTTCTGACTTCAAAGAAGAAATATACCTGTTTCAGATAATTGATGTAATCATGAGTTGTTTCATAACTGATCGAAAGGGCCTTACTGATGTTATGGATATTATTCTGTTTTGTGTCATTTGTGAGGAGATATTCAACTAATTTTAGCAAAATGTCATAATTTCGCAGTTTATATCTCCCCATGATATCCCTTAGTAATATTGTATGAAAATATGACAATAACTCTTCCTTTTTCAGGTCTTCTTCAAGCATCGCAACTTTTGGAAATCCTCCCCAGGTCAGGTATCCTGTAAACAGCCGATTAATCATCGTTCGGTCTTTCGTATACTCATTGATGTTGCTATAAGGTATGTTGTGAAAGAGCAGATATTCCTGAAAAGTTAACGGATAAACGTCAATTTTGAGATATCGCCCACTGATTGATGATGCAATCTCACCTGACAGGAGTACAGATGATGATCCAGTCAGATATATTCTGGCTTTTTGTAATTCATAGGCAGAGACAACCCATTTTTCCCAGAATTGTACATTCTGTATCTCATCAAGAAAAAGGTAAACTTCTTTATCCAGATTTATATTTTCTCTGTATGTTGCGAGAATCCTGTCAAGTATTGAAGCATCCATGGCAGGTGGAAACCGGGGGTCCTCAAAATTGATGTACAGGAGCTGCTTCTTGTCATGTTTTCTGGAAAGATCCTCCATCTCCTGTTTCAGGAGTGTCGATTTGCCACTTCTCCTCATACCGGTCAGCACTATGATCTCATCTGATCTTCGCAGCCGCTGCATCTTCTCCAGGTATTCAGGTCGAGGAATAAACCTGGGAAAATCCCTATACCAGTAATTCCAGTCATGGAGAATTGCCATGATCCCAAGTTTTGAGAACTCCTGCATGATGTCTTATTACATCGTATCTGATATGAATGTATACCATGATTTAAGTTATAGATGAGTTTTATTCTATTATATTCGAAGTTTGCATAGTAATGGTTTCATCACCCAATGGTTTATGAATGTGTGTCCAGTGTTTTCCCTCTGGTGGATTAGGGAAAAGAAAAGCGAAGTTGTTTGTTCCGGATCAATAAATAATGAGTGGATGATAGGTTAGAAGGGTTGGTAGCTCGTTTATTCCAACGGGTTGTATGTCAAGTCTTTTTAACATTTGCCAAAGCCTACAGCATCCGGCTATTCATGGAACGAGGAATTGGCCCAGACACTTTAATCCTTAACAAATACCCCTCCAATAGTATGAATTTCAGGGATGCAGGGAAAAATAGGGTACAGGTTTGAGATATGCTGAATAACTGTCCCTTGTCAGGGGGCCATCTTTTCCACAAACCTGAACAGATCATCAATGGACTGGAAATCAAGGATCTCTAAGCTCAGGATGTCGAGAACGACATCATCCATACAGTGAATCTTATTTTGTGTTTCTCTTGGAAGGGGACCAAATTTCTTTATTAGCAGCCGCTCAATCAGGTTTCGTTTCTCATATAGTCTCCCTTTTTCAAGGCCTTTTTCAATACCTTGCTCTATACCTTGTTCAATACCTTGCTCTATACCTTGTTCAATACCCTGTTCTATACCTTGTTCAATACCCTGTTCTATACCCTGTTCTATACCGATCTTAATACCCTGCTCTTTTCCTTTATCCTCTGCATACTTTAATATCTTCAGCATTTTTACCTCCTCCCATATCTTTTCTAACAGTTCAGCCTCCACAAGCCTGTTTGCCATCACCATCGTTAAAGCAATTACTTTATTCTTGATGTTCTCATCCTTAATCTTTTTCTCAAGTCTGATGGTCTCAAGAAGCAGGTCTCTTACCGGAAGCCTGCTCTCCATTAATGGAACGAAGATCAGTTCCAGCTCATTAACCGCTTTCCCAGTGGCAATTTCGTCACGCATCCTCTCAAGAACCTCATCGCCATTTCTTCCCTGGATGACCTGGTGGATGACAGTATACTGAAAACAACCGGTATCAAAGGAGGATACATGGTTTTTTGAATGGGCAGGGGAAAGAACGACGGTATGTACAGGAACATGATATTTAGAGTATAACCTCAGATCATAATGGGCAAACCTGATAAGGTCATCTTCGGTCAGGGTAGTCTGCTCTTCGATATGGAGGACGTCTCCATTTTCAAGTCTGAATGTGAGATCAACAAACTCATCACGTGTCTCAACTTCGGCAAATTCTGTTACCAAAACACTGATAATCCTTGGAAGATCAAGACCAAGGAACTCAAGAGTCTTGTTTTCAAAAAGAGTTAGCGCCTCTTTAAACGCCAGATCATAATTTTGAGAGTTTATCCGGTTAATTCCAACACCTCGATAATTTCTACTTAAGCGGAATTTTATTTGATATTAAAAATAATTATTATTTTCGAGTGCGACAAGAAGGTAATATGGCGAGGACATCTCGGATAAGATGAAATATCGGCAGGTGTATCAAAATCTTCCAAAAATTTTGAGTATGTTGAGGTTGATGATGATGTCATGACATTATATTCCAGACTGGTTGTGTGTGGATGTTCACCAGCAGATGCAATGCACGTTGCTCTTTCCAGAAAAGTGAAGGCTACTTTCCTTACGACAGATGATCTTTTGCTTGGAATAATTGGAAGAACCTCTGGTGATATAATTATATGTGATAATCCAGTAACCTGGTTGACAAGAGGTGACTATGTCTGAATATACCCTTGCCCAAATCCATCAAAAGGGTCATAGTATTATTTCGTGAGCTTGGGCCAGATGATGCTGTGAGATTTTTACATTTATATGATAAAGGTCATGGAGATTATACAAAGGAAAGATCTCAATGGCTGAGTAAGGATCCGGATGCGTTTCTTTCACACTTTTTGGAGTGGAAAGAGAAAAGAAAAGAATCCTCAGATCAACTCTGATTTTT
>Ga0255342_1005944_pt1 | contig 11390 bp, 8 predicted proteins | sample wastewater_treat_3_FD_192416 | JGI IMG/M metagenome (GOLD analysis project Ga0255342, IMG submission 192416) | Wastewater microbial communities from Lulu Island WWTP, Vancouver, Canada - plant14 | ecosystem: Engineered > WWTP > Wastewater > Unclassified | place: Canada: Vancouver, British...
TCAATGCCGTGGCGCAGGGCACCGCCCAAATCATGGCAGACGGGTTGCTCTCCTGGCATATTGGCGACGTGAAAGGACGGCTGGCAGCAGCGGGATACGGCGAAGGCGCGACGGTCTTCGCCACGGAAAACTTTGCCATTGCCGGCGATGGCGCCACGATCGACCAGATCATGCTGATGTGGGCGGACTACGACCACATGCGCCCTGCCACCCAGCCCTACTACTGCCACGTCGGCGCGGGCACAGCCAGAGCCAGCAACGGGATGACCTACTTCATCCTGCAAGCCGCCTACATTTCCGGCGTGCCTTGCGAAGCCGCCCCTCCTGGCGGTAGTACGCCTCTCCCTGGGCAAACGCCCGTCGTCCCCGGCATCGTGACCCCAGTCGAGCTGGTGGAACCGGATGAAAACGGCAATTACCTGCATATCGTCAAACCCGGGCAGAGCTTTTGGTCGATCGCGGTGGCGTATGGGGTGACCATCAAAGATATTCTGCGCTGGAATAATCTGCCCGAGAGCTACGTGCTTCAGACTGGCGACCAACTGCGCATTGCCGGACCCAACTCACGCGACCTGGCAACGCCAACGCCAGTTGGGCGCGTGATGATAGCCACGCCCGATAGTGACGGGCGGATCGTGCATGTTGTGGAGGCGTACCAGAATCTTTCGAGAATTGGCGAGGCATACGGCGTGCCTGTGAGCAGGCTTCTGGAGCTCAACGGTATCACCGTTGAAACGCCGCTGCAGATTGGGCGAAAACTGCTGATAAAAGGACCGGACCAAACTCCCACCCCCACGCCTTTGCCGCTTACCCCTCTGCAGAGGCTCACGCCCGCTCCAGATGGAATGTATTATCACACCGTTGCTGAAGGACAAAACCTGGTTTGGATCGCGGGCTTGTATGGGATATCTGTGAACGACCTGATGGCTTGGAACTACCTGACAGCGTCGAGCGTGATCTACCCAGGCGATAAGCTGCTGCTGCAGGTCACCCCGCCAGCGACCAACACGCCCACGCCAGCCCCTGCAACCGAAACGCCGAACCCGAGCCCCTCAGCCACTCCCAGCCTGGCTCCAACGGCAACCCAGCCGCTTACTCCAACCGCGACTGTTGCCCAACCCGCGACCGAGCGCGAGCCGCTGCAAGACCCGCTCAACTGGCTCTGGCTCCTGGCAATCGCAGCAGTCGGAGTAGCAGGATTTTTTGTGATCAGCGCCAAGCGGACAAGTAAAACCAAGTGAGTTTTTAAGAGCAAGACCCAAGAAACGAAGCTTAGTTTATCTCTGGGATATCATTTTGGTCGAACTCAAACCCGTCTTCTATCAGGCGGTTGATGATCAGCTCCCGGATCTCAGAGCTTGTAGCATACTCCGCTTCATCACATGTGCCAACGTAAGAAAGCACAATTCCGTTCGACCAGGTTAGGTCCTCCAGGTTCAGGCGGTAATACCGATCGCAGTCGATAACGTTCATGAAATCGAATTGGTAGAATGGTGGCTCTAAGTATTCTTCAGCTAAAGTCCATCCGGATTCTCCGCTTTTAGACCGGGAAGTCCCTGTGGAGATTACAAATTCGTTTGATTGACTATCTAACAGCCTTGAATGTCTTCCAGACATCCATTTTTGTTTCTCGACTCCAATTAACGCTAAAATCGTTGAAGCAATATTTATGTTTTGTGTGTTGTTTGATAATCGCCCAACTGTCCCTCTAAGATCAGGGAAGTAAATGAACAAAGGTATTCTGTTTTCCAGTGTAAATGGTTGTCCATGGTCGCTCTTCTTTGTGACTAACAAGCGTTCGCGACTTATTCAACTAATCGTAAAGACCGGACTGCATCAGCAGATCATATTCCTCTCGATACTTCTGGTTGACCTGCCGGTATAGCTTACCGCCATGTTGAAACATAAAACAAACCGCTCGGGTCTCTGAAAGATCCTCTCACTTTTTCAGGCATATTTCCCCCTTCCTTTTTGGACGCTCTTGAAAAAATGGATACCACCTATGCCCTTATTCTTTAGAGGATGGGGAATCCGTGGGCACTGCCGTTGGATCGTCTTCGATCACCTCGGTCGGATCTTCCACTGAAGCTTTGCTAGCCTTTTTCCCGGCAAAAAATGCTTTAATGTTCTTCCAAAAGAGTTTGATCCCAACACCTGCACCGAGTAATGCGCTAACTAAATCTGAATCAACATACTCCCTGAGCCTGGGTCGAGATATTGCTTTGTTACTCCCTGAATCGTAGTGTCTATTACTTTCTAGATCATCAACGTTACATCATTAATATTACAACCATTAATATTACTGCTACTTAGAATGAGTAAATATATTATGCTTATTATTTTCGTACTAAAACCCAAGCACCAGTTTTACCAATTGCCAAGTCAGGTCACTCTTCCGTTTCGGGTTGTCATTCATTTCTTCCTTGAGCAAATTGATCTTTCTAATCTGGATCTCCAAGGTTTCTAGTTCATAGGCTCTGTCCTTTACTATTTGGATGTTAGAAGTTTTATGTTTTTCATAGATATATTGCAAGGAATCTAGCGTTTTTTCTCTTTGGTTAATCATAGAGTTCATTCCATCTAAATAAAAGCGGTATTCGCATGTGACTCGATCAACATGATGAAAGTCGTAATTTTTACTAAGCCTAACAAAAAACTCAAACTCTTCGAGCATAGATTGATTTTCATCGAAAATTCCTACAGTTTCAAAGCATTCTTTAGCAATTAACCATGAATGCATTGGGATATGATTTGCCACCCATAGCTGGTCCTTATCATAGCTCCAAGGTTTGGCTCCGCTTAATAAAACCGGGGTTTTGCTATTTGTAGTCTGGAATACTGCTCGGTTGTGATTACCGTAAAACATCTTGCCCTCTGGATTCGCTTGAGCATACCTGTAAAAGGTAGCAAAGTGCCATGGATAAACTATGTCATCGTCATCTAAAAAAGCCACCCAGTTGGTGGCCACCCCGGATAGGCCAATATTTAATGCAGGGGTTCGACCTTTTGATTTTTCATTCTCTATGTAAGTAATTGGAAAGTGATTAGCGAATCTATCTACTAAATCTTTTACACTTTCCCCCCCATCATTCACCAAAACGACTTCGAAATCCCGAAAGGTCTGGTTCGCGAGGCTGATGAGCGCGCTACTTAACAGATTTCTCCGATTTAATGTCCGCATAATAACACTAATGCACGGATTCCGTGTCTTATTAAAAGGGACCCTCAATGCAGTTGCCAAGCTTCCCGCCTTCAAAAAGAATCGCTTTCGATTCAACTCCATATGATCACTATGGATAATCATATTTTTTTTGAACGTTATCGAGCCATAATGAAAAACAAAAGCACTTCTTACGACCCCCAGTTTATATCCCGAAAGAATAGCTCTCAGACAGTAATCGTCGTCCTCAAAGTTGCCTTTGATATAACCTTCGTCGAGCAGACCAATCTGTTCGATGACACTTCGACGAAGCATTACGCAGAAAAATACTAATCGGTTAGGCTCATAATCAACATCACATTCCTCTAAGCCAGAAGCGTAGGAGTCAATTTCATCAGGTTCAAGCTCTTCTGCTGTTCGCTCCAACTGAAGTCCTTCACCAACATAATTAGTCACCGGACTCACAATGCCTAATGTTGGGTCTTTTTCAAAAGCCTCAAACATGCGGTCGATCCAGCCAGAAGTAGGGAGGGTGTCATTATTTAGAATAACAATGTATTGACCTCTGGCTTTTTGAATCCCATAATTAACTCCGCCAGCAAAACCAAGATTGTTTTTCATCCGGTAGTACGAAAAATGAGCCCGGCGAACAGTTTCGTTCTTCATCTCATCCGGAGTATTATCACTGGAAGCATTATCAACAACAATAACCTCAAATGTGTGGTCCGAGCCAATCGTGTAGACTTTTTCTATACATTCCCTCGTGTAAGCAACTGCGTTATAAACAGGAATGATGATGCTGATCTCAATTTCCACATTAGATTTGGCTTCAGCAATTATCTTTTCAATCTCTTTTGATTGGACTATTTTTTTGTATGCTTTTCTAACCAAGGATACTGGACCCTCCTCACGAATTATTTTGGCAGCTTTTTTAATGAAAGATTCGAACATTCTCTTTTCCTCAGTTGATTGATATGGATGCAAAAGAGTCTATTTACAGTTTAGCAATGTTTCCATACTAAAGCTTTTCCGCTTTCAAATGTTTCTATTTATATCATGCGGTTTATTTTCATCGTTAAGTTCTCCTAAGCAGTATGGCGAGTTAAGCTAGTTTTGTAAAATCTTTTGGATCTGATTAATCGTTAAGGTATCGAGTATCCTTTTTCAATATTAATCCAAAATAGTTTGGATTAATATGCTATTCAAATCCGGGACAAACCAGATAACATGACAATTATTGATCATTTGTAGATTTTATCTGACTGCTTAGCCCGGTTTTCATCAAGTAATATCATTCATAAGATTTATCATGTTATTCAATAACCTACCAATATAAGAAGTACATTGAGTGTCTATGAAAAACGGATTATTCCAACATATCTAAAAGAGAGGAAGGGGTATGGGCACAAACTAGCTAATACCACAAGAAATGTTTGGGGTATGTGATTTTCTTTATTGTCCACTCAATTAAATCCGTATCTAAAAATGCGTCTTTTCTCTAATGCCTAGCAATCATCCCCAAGCGGGTTATATCGTTAATCTGTTGTTCATAAACATCACTCTTCTGTGCAATCTTTTTATTCAACTCAGGAAAGTAGCATTTCCTCACGCTTACGAATTTCTGCATGTTGTTCAAATGCCTTATCCGTACCTGCGAGATGGTCATTGATTTCACCAGTCCGGTTATAGATCATAACTACATGAGGGCAATAGTCAATGTTATAACCTGCTCTGACAATTCTAAAAACCCAATCGTAATCACAGGCATGATCATAGATCGAATGAAAAGGCACCTTTCGAAATAATTTTGTTCTACCAAGAAGAATACCCGATCCAATGCTGAATTCTAAGTTGAGGTATTCCATAAAATCGTATGGTCTACAATTGGAGTACAAAACATCTTTTCCGTTGGTCGTGAGTGCATAGTCGCAATATACTACATCCAGATATGGGTGGCTCATAATCCAATCTAATGGGGTAGAAGCACGATTCGCCAATACAGTATCATCATCGTCTGAAAAATAGATGAATTGTCCTTTTGCCAAATTCACCCCTAACATTCGTGATCGCGAAAGTCCCTGACTTGCATGGTTACGCAAATAGACTATGTTCTTATACTTGTCTTGTAGAGACATTAGCACCTCGCTTGTATTGTCTGTTGAACAATCATCAATCACAATCAATTCAATGTTTTTGTAAAAACTATCTTCTATTGTTTCTATTGTGTTTTCCAATAAGTATCCTCTGTTCTTTGTTGCCATGATGACCGAAACCAGGGGCGTTATTTTTGACAAGTTAAATGGCGATTCGATCCCATACCGTTCGTAAATTATCTTATCTGATTCTTTCATAAGGGGTTCTTTAGATTCTCCGAATGTTCCGTTATCTTTATGAACGACAAACGCATCTGAAACGATCAGGGGGAACCCATTTAATAACGCCCTTATTGAATAATCCACATCCTCTCCACCATAATATACAAACTCCTCGTCAAGGACACCTATAACTTGACGCAGCCGTAATGGAATGTAAGCACAAAACATGTTGATTGGGTAATCTGTTGTTTTGACCCCACCCTCTCCCCACATATCCGGGTTACCAGAGCAATGAGGGGTTGTATGGGCACCAGTCAATGCGAATCCTTTAGAAGCAGTTCGCAGTTTATTTAACCATCCTGGGGTTACAATTGTGTCATCATTAAGAAGAATTACATCATTGTTTGATCTATTCAGAACCCTGTTGTTTACCTTTGCATAGTTAAATCTCTCCATCTCATAGATGTCAACTTGAAAATGCTTCTCTTGATATTGCGCAATGTTTTCTTGATTTCTTCTTTCTACTAATAAATGGATATTACAGTTTCCAATATCAGTATTTTCTTCAATCGATGCTATACACTCCTTTATGTTATTCGGGTTTTTCCCAACACAAATTACAATATCGACCTCAGGTGTACAAGGCAAAGCAATTGCTTCTAAATAACTCTTCTTTACATCTGGAGTGGTTTCATCGATTTGGGTTTTTACTAAGCTTACACTCAAAGACTTTATAGTCTTTTTGCGTGAATTTACTTCGTTTGTGCTTAGGTTTGGTAAAAAATGGCGTAAAGGATTAGTTTTACTGCCAGCAATACTTGGGTGATTCTCAACATATTTTCGAATATTGAATGCCTTATTCGGTTTTCGACCTTCTCGAGCCCCATGACGTATGAAATGTACTAGAGGATTTCCCCCCCACTCTTTTACGTCAGGATTATTTGTTAAGTAGTAATTTGTATCAAACAGTTCCGATGGATTCCTTCCCTCATTCCAACCCAACCGTACATAATGTAATAGAGGGTCAGTGTCTGCTTCTCTAACGTCTCTATATGTGGACAAGTAATAAACGGGATCAAACAATTCGCTCCTTCTTATTGTCCGTAAATCCATCATTAATTTAAACATTTTGCTCATTGCTTTTCACCATCTGATTTCCACAATACTTTACGTAAGGGTCTGGTAATCGTCCAACTTTTTGATAATAATAACTTGCTTAAATGCTTCTTTGTCTCATCAATTTCACATTGTTTATCTGATAGCCTTTGTTCAAGGCTTATTATTTTTTCTTTCGTCTCATTCAGTGAGTTAATTAGCTCTTGCTTGTCCCGAATCTCCTTTTGCTGATTGACAATCATTTCCAATGATTCGAGAATATTGCTCCTATCTACGTGTGACTTTCTTGCTGAATCACTTATCTTCTTGTATACATCTAACCATTCAGAAGAATGGTCACGAATTAGCCATTGCTTCTTTACACTCTCCTGAGCATTTTGTATTAGTGAGTTCCTGAGATCTGGTTTTTCAATTAATAACCGTATCTTTTCGCACCACTGATCCATCGTTTGGGCAAGCATTCCATTGTATCCATCTTTAACAACGCTTGAATACGGCGCCAAATCCGCATACACGCCCGGAATCCCCATGGCTGTGTACTCAAAGAATTTTATTGCTGATTTACTTCGGTTGAATCTGTTGTCGCATAAAGGCGCAATTGCCAGATCAGCTTGAATTTCACTCATGTATGCTACAAAATTCACATAATTGAAGGTCTGTACTGGTTGATAAGTAACCGAAGTTAGCTCTTCCAAACCCTCTGACGGTTGAATTCCGTAAAAAAAGAACTTAATTGCTGAGCCAAATTCTTCAGCCAATTGAAACAAAGATGGCGAGATCAAGCGAAGATCAGGTTGATGGGTTGGCGTTCCCATGTAAAATATTGTCACTGAATCGTCAGGAGATTTGGTTTGCTCTGGACGAAATTGCCACAGTTGGTCATCAAAGTAATTTGGAAGTATCCAAACATTCGGATTAAGATTCTGAATGGATTCTTTGAGAGGTTTCGATGTTACTGTTACTCCATCCACATTAAGAATGGCGTGAAGAAGTGCAGGAAGTCCGCTTGCATAATAGGTGGAGATCCGATCAGGATGATCGGATGGAAGAGCAAACAGGTCATCATCCAGATCCATAATAACAGGTTTTCTTAGTTCTCTTGCATAATTAATTAGAGTTAGATACCAATCGAAATGTGATGAGAAGTCTCTCTGAAAAAGAACAATATCAGACTCATAAATTGCATCTCGATCAACTATACCATCCTTAATCCCCTCAGATATTTGCATTCCTGCATTAGTTAGCGGACCAAAAATCCGATATTGTTCCAACGCTGAGATTGAAGAGCTCGACCGGAAAAAAGCGATTTTGTTAATCATAAGTGGATTCCTATAGCAAGTAATTATTCATCATCCAACGAAAGGAAGTTTCATAAGGAGTCATTAACAAATGGAATTTTTGTTTCAACTTATCGCAACATAACACGCTCACCATCGGTCTTTTGGCAGGCACTGGGAATTCACTGCTTTTCGCTGGCAGCAATTCCTTTACCACTTGCTCCTGTTTTCGCGGGTCAAGGTCGAGGATAGCCTTTGCCCACTCATACCTACTGCAAGAGCCCGTGCCGGCACAGTGGTATAAGCCACCTTTTTCGCTAAGATAGCCAAACACATCCTCCCGACCCTGCGCCAGAATGAGCGCAGTGATCTCAGCCAGCATCTGGGCGGAAGTGGGGGAACTGATTTGGTCATCGACCACCCGCATGACTTCCTGCGTGCGCGCCCAATGGAGCACCTTGGTCACAAAGCCGCCCTGGCGCATCGAATAGACCCAACTGGTACGCATCACCAGGTTCACGCAGCCCGAAGCGGCGATCACTTGTTCGCCTTCCAGTTTGGTTTGCCCGTAGACGTTCAGCGGGTTGGGTTGGTCGGTTTCCACATAGGGGCTGCCCTTGGTGCCGTCAAAAACATAATCCGTAGAGTAATGCACGAGCACGGCCTTAAGCTTCTTCGCCTCTTCTGCCAACACCCCTGGGCCGGTCGCATTGATCGCCCTTGCCCGCTCGGGTTCACTTTCGGCTTTATCCACATTGGTATATGCCGCCGCGTTGATAATGATGTCGGGTTTCACGCTCTGCACGAGTTCCCGCAGTCCGCGGCTGTCCGAGAGATCTACTTCAGGATAATCCAAAGCGACCACTTCACCAAGCGGTGCGCAGGTGCGCAGCAATTCCCAACCAAGCTGACCCATTTTTCCAATCTGCAAGATTTTTTTCACTTTTGTAATCCATCCAGAAAGCGCAGCAGATATTGACCATATTCATTCCCTGCCAGTTCTTCTGCGTCTTTACGCAAGATTTCTTTGTCGATATAACCCATGCGGTATGCGATTTCTTCCACGCAGGAGATCATCATCCCCTGCCGGTCTTCGACTGCCTGCACAAACATTGAGGCTTGCAGCAAGCTTTCATGTGTGCCGGCGTCCAGCCAGGCAACGCCCCGCCCCAAAACCTTCACCGCCAGTTCGCCATCCCCAAGATAGCGTTTATTGATATCCGTGATCTCAATTTCACCGCGCGGAGAAGGCTCGAGCTCTTCCGCATAGCCAACCACACGATTATCGTAGAAGTAAATTCCCGGCACAGCATAATTGGAGCGGGGTTTGAGGGGTTTCTCTTCCAGGCTGATCGCTTTGCCGCTCTGGTCAAATTCGACCACACCATAACGTTCCGGATCGCGAACCGGATACGCGAACACAACAGCGCCGGTTTCTAGCTCCGCCGCGCTGCGTAAAATCTCCGGCATACCATGCCCAAAGAAGATATTGTCTCCGAGAATCAAGCAGACATCGTCATCCCCGATGAATTCCTTGCCAACAATAAAGGCGTCAGCCAGCCCGCGGGGGACCGCCTGCACAGCAAAGTGAAAATGCATCCCCAGGCGGCTTCCATCCCCCAACAAACGTTGGTACTGCTGGCTGTCTTCGCGTGTGGTAATGACCAAAACCTCACGAATCCCCGCCAGCATCAGCATGGAAAGCGGGTAATAGATCATGGGTTTGTCATAGACCGGCAACAATTGCTTGCTGACCGCCATAGTCAGCGGGTAGAGCCGCGTGCCTTTTCCGCCTGCGAGAATGATACCTTTCATGCCTAAGCCTTTCTGTCCGAATAATTCTTTTTGAGCCAGTTATCGTAGTCTGATTGTTTCGTGATTGCCTCAACCCACGCAGGGTTGCTCAGATACCACCTTACAGTGTCCACCAAGCCCTGGCGCAAGTCGTGGCTGGGCTTCCAACCGAGCTTGCGCTCAATTTTGGCGATATTGATGTCGTAGCGGCGGTCGTGCCCGGGTCGATCAGCCACATAAGTGATCAGTTGGCTGTGCGGCGCGAAGGCGGAATCCGGCTGTAATTCGTCGAGGATATCGCAAATGGTTTTCACGATTTCAATGTTAGGGGGCTGATTGTCGCCACCCACGCAATAGGTTTCGCCTTCGCGTCCATCCTGAAGGATCCGTAGAATTGCCTCGCAGTGATCATCCACATAGAGCCAGTCACGAATCTGCATGCCATCACCATAGACCGGCAGCGGTTTGCCATTCAGCGCGTTGAGAATCATCAGCGGGATGAGCTTTTCGGGGAACTGGCGGGGACCGTAGTTGTTGGAGCAGTTGCTGATGCTGATGGGCAGCCCAAAGGTGGTTTGGTAAGCCCGCACAAAGTGGTCACTGGAGGCTTTTGCGGCGGCATATGGGGAACGCGGCGCATAGGGGGTTTCTTCTTCGAAGGGTGGATCCTCGCGCGTCAGCGTTCCGAAGACCTCATCTGTCGAAACATGGTGGAAACGAGCCCCTTCAACGGGCACGATCTTATCCACGATCCAGGCACGGCGCGCGGCTTCGAGCAGGGTGTAAGTGCCAACCACGTTGGTGTCCACGAACACACCTGGATTAAGGATGGAACGGTCCACGTGCGATTCAGCCGCAAAATTGACGACCGTATCAATTTTATGTTCGCTGAAAAGCTGATCCAGCAAAGCGCGGTCGGTGATGCTTCCATGCACGAACAAATGCTGTTCAGGGCGGGGAAGGTCCTTCAGATTCTCTAAGCTGCCCGCGTAAGTCAGCGCGTCGAGATTGACGATCCGAATATCCGCATTCTGCTTCTGCATGTAGTGGATGAAGTTCGAACCTATGAATCCCGCTCCACCAGTAACCAGCATATTTTTCATAATTGACTCCTTTGTTATTTTTCTGCAGACCAACCTTGCGGAAAAACTTCCGCCTCCGCCAGGGATGGCGCGGCTGCGTCTTTGTTGGAAAGGGTTGGCAATTTTCCCTTTATCAGAGGCCATTCAATACCTATCCCAGGGTCATTCCAGAGAATACCACGTTCCCACTCCGGGGCATAGTAGTCGGTGGCTTTATAGTAAAACTCCGCCCACTCACTCACAACATAATATCCATGCGCGAAACCAGGCGGGACCCAAAGTTGATGGCGGTTTTCAGCGCTAAGAAACACTCCAACCCATTTCCCGAATGTTGAGGAGCCCAGGCGAATATCTACCACTACATCAAAGACCTCCCCAACTACTGCCCGCACGAGCTTGCCCTGTGTTTGGTGGAGTTGATAGTGCAGCCCACGTAAGCTGCCCTGCCGGGATCCAGAGTGATTATCCTGCACAAAATCATGATGCCCGCAAATAGCGTCAAATTCCGATTGGCGGAAAGTCTCCAGGAAAAAACCGCGATAATCGTCAAAGACTTTCGGTATAAACAAAACGACTTCCGGAATGTCTGTGCGTACGAATTCCATTACCAGTTCTCTCCACGATAAGCCGCGATGACCTCATGAGG
>Ga0255342_1005958_pt1:0-10000 | contig 11366 bp, 11 predicted proteins | sample wastewater_treat_3_FD_192416 | JGI IMG/M metagenome (GOLD analysis project Ga0255342, IMG submission 192416) | Wastewater microbial communities from Lulu Island WWTP, Vancouver, Canada - plant14 | ecosystem: Engineered > WWTP > Wastewater > Unclassified | place: Canada: Vancouver...
AGCTCAGGCCTCACAGTGCACTGGGCTACAGGGCTCCAGCGCCGGCCGCCAGGCTGCTGAATGCAGCGGCCTGAGATTCACGGAATCTGTGACACAACATGTGGACCAAACATTGGGGGCAGGTCAATCTGGCAGAACATGGTGCAGCCGCCCTGGTAGTCAAGGCTCACGAATGGGCTGTACACATCGGCGCCAAGTGCGGCGTTGAGAATTTCCAGGTCGCCCGGCGTATAGACGCGAAAAGGCGGCTTGCGGTGAGTGGTGAGGACGCGGTTGTCATCGTCCATCCTGATGGTACCGAGCGAACCATTGGTCTTCATAGCCACGATCTGGCTACTCATCATAGATCCTCCGCTTCGCGCTGCTGAAGCGTGCAAGGTCGCATCCGGCAGAAGCTGAAGAGTTCAGGCCAGCGAGTTGGGGCGGCGCGTGGACGGCAAGCCGGTCGCACTCTGCCGGTCTCGGTATGCGGATATCCGTCATCACAGACTCCTTTGGCCGCAGACTGCGTTAACACCAATACGGCTGGAAAGCGCCTCGGTTCCCAGACGCCTCCACTGTCACCATGCGCTTCCGCTTCCTGCCCGTCAAGGGCCCCGGCCTCCAGGCTTCTGGCCTGCTTTGCAACCGCAATGCAACCCGCAGGAAAGCCAGTCTGTCGCGGTGAACTCCCCTCCAGCACCATCTGGAGGCACAATCCATGGAATCTCAGCAACTCACGCCCGAACAGCTCGACCGCAAACGAAGGCTCGACTGGTTTCTGAAGGCCCGGTTCGGAATGTTCATTCACTGGGGGCTCTACTCCCAGCTCGGACGGCACGAATGGGTCATGAACCGCGAGCGCATCCCGGTCGAGGAGTACGAACCCCTCGCGCAGACGTGGAAGCCCGCTCCGGGCTGCCAGAAGGAGTGGGCGAAGCTCGCCAAAGACTCCGGCATGCGCTACATGGTGATGACCACCAAGCACCACGAGGGCTTCTGCCTGTTCGACTCGAAGCTCACCGATTACAACGCCGCCAAATGCGGCCCCGGCCGGGACCTCGTCGCGGAATACGTCGAGGCCGCGCGCGCCGAAGGGTTGAAGGTCGGCTTCTACTACTCGATGATGGACTGGCATCACCCCGACGGCGCCCGCTGCAAGAAGGACGAGGCCGCGCGGCGCAGGTTCGTGGACTACATCCACGGGCAGGTCCGCGAACTGTGCACCAACTACGGCAAGGTGGACATCATGTGGTACGACGTTTCCTGGCCGCTGGACGCGGAAGGCTGGGAGTCGGCGAAGATGAACGCGATGGTGCGCGAGCTGCAGCCGGACATCATCATCAACGACCGCTCGCAGATGCCCGAGGACTTCGGCACGCCCGAGCAGCACATCACGCCCGCCGAGGGCGGCCGCGCCTGGGAGGCCTGCATGACCTTCAACGGAAGCTGGGGCTACACGCCCATCGACACCGATTACAAGACTTCCAGACAGGTGGTCGGGATGCTGCGGCAGGTGGCGGCCGGCGGCGGCAATCTGCTCCTCAACATCGGCCCGCGCCCGGACGGAAGCGTGCCCGAGCCGTGCGTTCAGGCGTTGAAAGAGACCGGCGACTGGCTGCGCCGGTACGGCCCGTCCTTGTACGAGGCGACGGACCCCGGCCCCAAAGACTGGCTGGTCACGGGGGCATTCACGACCAGGGGCAGCAAGCTCTACTTTCACTGCAACCGCTGGCCGGGATCCGAGCTTGCCATTGGCGGCCTGTTCAACAAGGTGCTCGGCGCGCGGCTGATGGGCGGCTATGAACTGGGCTTCCGGCAGAACAAAGACAGGCTGGTGATCTTCGGGCTTCCCGAGATCGCGCCCGATGCGCTCGCGACCGTCATCGAGATTGACGTCGAGGGGCAGCCGAAGCAGAAGCTCGGCGCCGGATGCGTCCTCATTGACGACGACCCGTGGGGATAGCCCGGCCGGCATAGCTCAGAGCAGCATCTCTGGTGACCCGGAGTTGATCCGATGAACGAGACAACGCGAACATGGATGATGATGGCGGGCTTTGGACTGGCCTGCCTGGCCGCGGCCCTTCTGCTCGCCCGGGGGGGCGCGGCCCGTCAGGGGAAGAGCACAAAGGAGGCCTTCCTCGGCTCCCTTACTGGACGTGGTGACTACGCCACCATGTTCTTGACTCTGGCGTTCGCTCTGGGACTGTCCGAAAGCCAGGAACCGGTTGATATGGCGCTCGGGTGCCTGTGCGCGACTCTGGTTTGGATACTTGCTTGGGAGCTTATTGCGCACGCCGCCAGGTGCTTCGACAGGCAGAGAGGACTTCAGCCAGCACCAGGCCCCAACGTCATCCAGATTGCAGCGTTGACGCTTGTCGCGCTTGCCTGCGCACCCTATCTCTCGCTTGTGTTTCAGAGGGAAGGTCTTGCGAAGCTGTTGGTGGGCGCGGCTGCGCTCGTGTTACATCTGGACAAGTGGCTGAAAGGTGTGCCCTTGTCGCAGTGGCTGAAGTCCAAGCCGAATCTGTCAGGCGAAGGGCAGGACGGGGCTCGGTGACTGCAGGGGTCACTTCGCCGGACAAAGAGCTTCAGCGCCCCTTGCCCGTCGAATTCGCACGCGCCAGCAATCCGCTGCGCGTGTTTCAAGCCGCCTGCATTGACGATTCGTGCAGGGAGGCGGTATAATCTCGGCTGGCATTGTGGCAGGCTGACGGCGCCTTGGGCTGTGCGCTGCTTCTGAACCTCTGTTCAGCGGCACACCCCCGTCGTCGCGGCCGTCATTTGTAACGCCTGCCTTTGCGCGCGCAATCGTCTGGAGGAATGTTTATTGGCTCAGGTGCAGATCAGGCCAAACGAGAGTTTGGACAGCGCTCTTAAGCGCTTCAAGAAGCAGCTTCAGCAGACCGGTATCCTCAAGGAGGCCCGGGCTCACGAGCATTACGAGAAGCCGAGCGACCGCAAGCGGCGGACAGCGGCTGCCCGCCGCCGCAAGATGCTGCAGGAGGCCAGACGGGCTAACAGCTAGCCCTTCCCCTGTCCTGGCAGGCCCCTGCAGTGGGGGCGCATTTCAGCATTTGTACTTACTCACAATCCCTCTCCCGTAACCCAGGCCCGGCAGCGGCTCCGCTCCGCGCGTTGCCGCGCGTACCCCGCCAGGCAGGCGTCCCGTGGCAATAGACATCCAGGGCCGCGCTATACGGGGGCTCCCGCGGCGGGTGCTGCGTGAGCGGCTGGGGCATGTGCTGCAAGACGAAGGCTGCAGTCCGTCGTTCAGCCTGTCGGTCAGGCTCACCGGCGACGCCGAGATAAGCAGCCTGCACAGCCAGTGGATGGGAGTGGACGGACCCACCGACGTGATCTCGTTCCCCCAGGACGACCCGACCGGTCCCGACGAGCCCGACCCGTGCCTGGGTGATGTCGTCGTCAGCGTGGATACCGCTCGCCGTCAGGCCGCCGATCGCGGGCACGATCTCAGCTGCGAGGTGATGCTTCTCGCCGTGCACGGCACGCTGCATCTTCTGGGATACGACGACCTGACCGAATCCGCCGCCCGCCGGATGCGGGCCGCTGAGCGCCGCTTCGTCCCGGAAGCGTTCGCCGGAGAGAAGCGCCCGGCATGAAACTCCGCAATCCCCTGGCCGGGTTCAAGTATGCCGCCGAGGGTGTGCTTCACGTGTTTCGCACGCAGAAGCATATGCGGTTTCACTTCCTGATGCTCGTCCTGGTGCTGGTGCTCAGCCTCATGTTCAGGCTTGGCCGCATCGAGACCATCCTGCTGCTTCTCACCATCTCACTCGTGCTGGTGACCGAGATGATGAACACGGCGGTGGAGGCCGTGGTGGACCTGGTGACGCAGACCTACCACCCGCTGGCGAAGTTCGCGAAAGACATCGCCGCGGGCGCGGTGCTGATGGCAACGCTCAACGCGCTCGCCATCGGCTTCATACTGCTGCCCCGCAATCCCCGCCAGACCTTCGACGCCTACATCGGCACCAGGCCGCCAGACCTCGTCACGGTCACGGTGGTCGGCTTTCTGCTTCTGATGTCTCTCATCATCATCCGCAAGGTTCACGGAGGGAAGGGCACACTGCTGCGCGGCGGGGTTGTGAGCGGGCACACCGCGCTCGGATTTTTCTTCGCGGCGACCATTATCTTCGTTTCCCCGAACAACATCGCGCGCGCCATCGCCATACTGCTGGCGATTCTGGTCGCCCAGAGCAGGGTGGATGCGGGGATTCACACTGTGAGGGAGGTCATCTTCGGGGGGCTTCTGGGGACGCTTCTGGGCGTTATGGTCTATGCGATACGATGAGACCGGGCCGCGCCCGGTTGGAGTTGGGCTTTGGACGGCTGGTTACGTAATCTGATCCTTGTCGCTGTGCTGATCCTCGCCGGGGCGCTCTTCGGCGCCGCGGGCGCGGCTGTTGCCGGGGCCCGCCGCTCACGAATGCGCGATCTGGCGGACGAGGGCAACCAGGCGGCCCGAAGGGTGCTGGCGCTCACCGAAAACCCGCTGCGCCTGGCGGCCGCAATCCAGCTTATCGTCACCCTCCTCTGGCTGTGCGCGGCGGGGGCCGCCGCCGTCGGGGTGGGGCGGATCGTGGCCGGTGGCGTCGCGGGGCTTCCCTACCCGTCAGCGCAGAGCCACGACGTTGCCATTGCCGTGGCCGTCGTAACCGTCGTGCTCGGCCTGGTTGTCATGGTCTTCGGGGAACTTGTCCCGAAGTCGCTTGCCGCGCGTTCGGCCGATTCGCTGGCCCTGCGAGTAGCGCGTCCTGTCGAATGGGCCACCCGCCTCGTATCGCCTGCCATCAGCCTCATAACCTTCTGCACCAACCTGATCCTCAAGCCGTTCGGCGCCACGCCCCGGATCGGCTTCACAATCCGCACCGAAGAAGAGTTGAAGGAGATGGTCGAGGCTGTCGAGGAGGAAGGCGTCATCGAAGAAGAAGAGAGGGAGATGATCGCCTCCATCTTCGAGTTCGGCGACACCGTCGTCCGCCAGGTTATGGTTCCGCGGATAGACATGAAGGTGATGGATGTCAACGGGAGCGTGGACGAGATCCTGGCGCAGATTCACGAGTTCGGTCACTCGCGAATCCCCGTTTATCAGGACAACGTGGACTGCATCGTCGGTGTCATTCACGCCAAGGACCTCCTGCGGGTGCTGCGGGGGCACAACGGGCACGAGGTGTCGCTGGGCGATCTGATGAAGCCCGCCTTCTTCGTCCCTGAGAACAAGAAGGTCAGCGACCTGCTGCGCGAGTTCCGGGCGAGCAAGCTTCAGATGGCTATCGTGCGCGACGAGTACGGCGGCACGGCGGGCCTTGTTACGGTGGAAGACCTGATCGAGGAGATTGTCGGCGAGATATCCGACGAGTACGACACCGAGGAGGCGCCGCTCACCATTCAGGATGGCGGCTCGGCGCTCGTTGATGCCCGGGTAGGCATTGACGACCTGAACGAGCAGATCGGGACCGGATTCCCCGAAGGCGAGTTCGAGACGATCGGCGGACTTGTGTTCGGGTTGCTTGGCAAGGAACCCGAAGTCGGTGATTCCGTCACCTGCGAAGGCTGGCTGCTGACCGTCACCGGCAAAGAAGAACGGCGACTGCGCACCATTCGGCTTGACCCCATCGAGTCCGGGCTGACGGGTGCGGAGCCCTCCGATCAGTCAGCTTCGGGGTAGCTCCCGAGCACCTTCACGAACGTCGCCATATCCCTGAGCTTCTGAATCGCCGCGCTCACGTTGGGGCTGCTCTGATGGCCCTGAGCGTCCACGTAGAAGACGTATTCCCACGGCATCTGCTTGGTCGGCCGGCTCTCGATGAGGGTCAGGTTGATGTCGGCATCCGAGAACACCTGAAGGGCGTGCAAGAGTGACCCGGACCTGTGCGGTACGCTGAATACGAGGCTCGTCTTGTCCCTGCCGCTGGGGTTCGGCTCCAGGCGCCCAACCGCAAGGAACCGGGTCTTGTTGCCCGGGTTGTCCTCGATATGCTCGGCGAGCACGTTGAGCCCGTACACCTGCGCCGCCATCTCACCGGCGATGGCCCCGCTCGACGGGTCTTCGGCAGCGAGCATCGCCGCCCGGGCGGTCGTGGAGGCGTCTATGATCTCCACGCCCCGCATGTGCGCCGACAGCCAGTTGCGGCACTGCGCGGTGGCCACCGGTATCGAGTAGATCCTCCGCACCTCCGAAAGGTTCTGCGCCCGCGAGAGCAGCCCGTGGAATATCTCCAGGTACACCTCGGCGCAGATCCGCATGTCCGACCGCAGGAACATGTCCAGAGTGTGATTAACAATGCCCTCAATCGAGTTCTCGATGGGGACGACTCCGAAGTCGGCCTGCCGCCGCTGGACTTCCTCAAAGACGTCGGCTATGGTATCCTGCGGAATGAAGCTCGAGGAAGATCCGAACTTCCGGACGCTCGCGAGATGCGTGTTTGTCGCGGGAGGGCCCCAGTAGGCAATCGTAAGAGGCTTCTCGAGCGCGCGCATGCTGGAGATGATTTCGGTATAGATGTTGCGGACGCTTTCGGCCGGAAGCGGCCCCGCGTTCGCGGACAGCACATGATCCAGCACGTGGCGCTCGCGCTCGGGCGCGAAGACGTCGGTGGTGGCGGCTGCCTTGCGCCTCCCAATCTCAACGGCCAGGCTGGCACGCTGGTTCAGAAGCTCGAGCAGGCGTGAGTCCAGTTCATCAATTTGTCTGCGGAGGTCTGATAGGTCCACTGTCGGTTCCTCTATGGTATCTGGCAGGGGCGCGGTCTTTTGCTCATACTGTTCGTTCGCAGCGGGAAGGGCCAAGTCCTCTTTTGCGAGTCCCGGCGCCGCCGGGGCCGGGGACTTTGGCACGAGTGAGTATCGGCAATTTGGCGGATTACGGCAATTATGGCAGGTAACAGCTGGTTCAGACGGCATTCTCAGGCGTTGGCGAAAGCAGAACAGGTTCCGGAGGGCCTCTGGACAAAATGCCCGGCATGCAGCGCCATCCTGTTCATGCCCGAACTTGAGAGAAACCTTCGCGTCTGCGGGAAGTGCGGCTATCACTACCGTCTCGGCTGGAAGGAACGCCTGGTCATCACTGCGGATGAAGGGTCGTTCGAGGGGCTTGACTCCGATCTTCGCTCGGCCGACCCGCTCGATTTCCCGGACTACCAGCAGAAGCTCGCGAAGGGCCGGGCGGCCACGGGCCTCGAGGACGGTTTCGTAACAGGGACCGCCGCCATCGGGGGACAGCCAACCGTGCTCGGAATCGCTGACTTCTCGTTCATGGGCGGCAGCATGGGGGCGCTCGCCGGAGAGAAGATCACCCGGGCTGTGGAACGCGCCATTGATGCGCGCCTTCCGGTCGTGTTTTTCACCGCCAGCGGGGGCGCGCGCATGCAGGAGGGGTTGCTCTCTTTGATGCAGATGGCGAAGACCTCCGCCGCCTGCGCCCGGATGAAGGATGCCGGGATTCCCTACATTGTTGTGTTCACGGACCCCACCATGGCCGGCGTGCACGCCAGCTACGCGTCCATCGGCGACATCATCATCAGCGAGCCGGGGGCGCTCGTCGGGTTTGCCGGCCAGCGCGTGGCGGCGCAGGCGCAGGTGGTCAAGGTCCCGGACAATTTCCAGCGCGCGGAGTTCCAGATCGAGCACGGGATGGTGGATATGATCGTCCCCAGGCGCGATATGCGGGATACGCTCGCCCGGATTCTCAGGTTTGCCACGGCGGAGGTACCCGGTGTCTGACCAGTCTCCCGACCTAATTGAACTCATTGACCGCCTGGACGGCGACATCGCCGAGATCCGGCAGCGATGCGCGGACGCTGGCGAGGACCGCTCGGACGATATAGGCCGGCTCGAAGAAGAGCGGGACCGCCTCATCGGTGAGTACTTCCGCAGGCTCCTGCCCTGGGACGAAGTCCGCCTTGCCCGCCACCCGAAGCGGCCGTACACCCTCGACTATCTCAGAGGCGCGTTCGACGATTTCGTCGAGCTACACGGCGACCGGCATTTCGCCGACGATGCCGCCATCGTCGGGGGGCTGGGGTGGATATCCGGATACCCCGTCGTGGTGTTCGGGCATCAGAAGGGCCGGGACATCAAGGAGCGCAAGCTGCGCAACTTCGGGTCCACGCGGCCCGAGGGATACCGCAAGGCCCTCCGGCTCATGGAACTTGCGCAGAAGTACCGCAAGCCGGTTGTCGCCATCATTGATACCCCCGCCGCGGACTGCAGCGTCGGATCGGAAGAGCGCGGCATCAGCGAGGCTATTGCCCGCAACCTCATGGAGATGTTCCGCGTGCGCGTTCCCATCGTTGTCGCGGTGATAGGGGAGGGGGGCAGCGGCGGCGCGCTGGGGATCGGCGTCGGCGACAGGGTGCTGATGCTCGAGCACGCCATCTATTCCGTGATTCCGCCCGAAGGGTGCGCCGCCATACTCTGGCGCGATCCCGAGCGCAAGGTGGACGCCGCTCAGGCGCTCCGCCTCACGGCGAAGGACGCCCTCGGCACGGGGCTTATTGATGAGATCGTGCCAGAGCCGTTCGGAGCGGCTCACAGAGATCCTGATGGGGCGGCGGCGAACCTGCGGCAGGCGATCGTGCGCGCGCTCGAAGAGCTCTGTCCGCTCGACGTGGACGATCTGCTCGAGAGACGGTATCAGAAGTTCAGGGCGATGGGGCTGTATGATGACCCTGACGCGGCGCCCCGGCCGCGCAGGGCGGCTGGCAAGAATGGGCGCAAGACCGGCGCGGCGCGTGCGGCTTCTGGCAAGGCGTCCGCGGACTCCTCCGCCGCTGACTCGGCCTGACGGTCAGGCACGGGCCTCCTGTGGCCGTTTCAGCGGGCGGCGCGCCTGCCCGGCGGGGCGAAGAACACGGCTGCCCCGAGAGCCGCTGCCGCGGCCGACAGGGCGACAAGGCTGCGCGGGTGCGTCCAGCCGCCGGGAATGGCCAGGCGGCAGTAGTGCATCCACGCCTGCGCAACTCCTGACGCCGCGAATCCCAGGGCGGACGCGCAGAAGAGCAGTACGCTTGCGCGAAGCGCCGATACATCCACGGGCCTCGCGTTCAACCGCTGGTAGCTGAAGGCGATGAGCGCCGCGCCGGCCGCCGCGAACAGACACCCCGTCCAGAGGAGCAGTTCGCCGTTGTAGGCGATAACCCAGCGATTGCGCGCGCTGTCCACCCACACTCTGGCCACCGACCGCGTCGCGAGGTTGAGCGAGCCAAGCATTACAAGCCAGCCTCCGGCCTCCAGAAACGCGCGGCGGGCTGACAGCGTGTTGTCCTGTGTGTTCGGCATACCAGACTCATTATTCGCCCGCGCCCGGGTCTCCTTCAGGTCCCGTCTGCGGCAGCAGCGCCTTATGGGTGGGTGTTGCTTGACAACAGACCCGCAATGCCTGTAGATTGGGGTGTGGATGCGAACATATCGCATTTCGGATATCGCTCAGGAGGACCGCGATGGCCCGAAAAAGCGCGAGGGGCAACATATTGCTGGGCAAGCTTCTTGCCCGGGGAGTTCGGCTCACAAAACAGCGCAAGCTGATTCTCGGCCTCATCGAGGAGGCCGGAGAGCATGTGGATGCCTCGAGGATTCAGGAGCTTGCGGCGGCCGAGGGCGCGGCGGTGGACCGGGCAACCGTTTACCGCACGCTCGCTCTTCTGAAGAAGCATGGTTTGATCTCCGAGTTGGACTTCCTGCACGTGCGCGGAGATCAGCACTGGTACGAGGCGAGCGGCAAGACGGGGCACGTTCATGCGTGCTGCGAGAGGTGCGGCGCGGTGACCGAGCTGTCGAGCAGGACGCTGGACGCGCTTATGGAAGAGACTCGCGCCGCGATAGGCTTCGAGCCGAAGAGCGTGCGGGTGGAGATCGGCGGGTGCTGCTCGAAGTGCGCCCGCTGAATCGGGGCAGTTCTCAGAGGGGGTCTGGGAGGGGGCCGGAAACTTTTCTCAAAAAAGAATGGTCTTACCCCTTGACGCTTCTGAAACGGGGTGATATAACGATTCTTGCGCCT